>Ga0256831_1000524_pt1 | contig 19702 bp, 17 predicted proteins | sample 132544metaG_FD_189087 | JGI IMG/M metagenome (GOLD analysis project Ga0256831, IMG submission 189087) | Hydrothermal vent microbial communities from Lau Basin, Pacific Ocean - 132-544 | ecosystem: Environmental > Aquatic > Marine > Hydrothermal vents | place: Pacific Ocean: Lau Basin | collected... | reverse complement strand
TGCACATCAAAGGATATCGCACTATCCCTGATGAACTGTTTTATTACATAACATTTTTAACCCGAGCGCTACCCCTTAGGAGCGCAAAAACCTTTATTGAGTTACTAATGGGCAGTTTATTAACTCAATCAGGCTTTGTAACCAGTGCCATCTGGATACTGGACATGGCCAGGCAATGGCCCTGTTATTATAAATGGCTTGAAACCGGCCAGTGGTCTTATCTTAAACTGATGAGACAGTGGACGGCCCTGTTTTTAAAACTGTTTGGGGGTAGTCCGGTTTATCTGGCCATTGATGACTCTATCGTGCTGCGTCATTCCAAAAAAGCACCCATGAGTCAGATACACCACCAGCATGGTAATAAAACCAATCTGTCCCAGTATGTCAGGGGACAATGTTGGGTGGCACTGGCCGCAATTGTTAAGCGTTCTGGCAGTCATACGGCTTTGCCTCTGTTATTACGCTTAACACCACAGGCTGGTAACAGTGGTAAGCTGGTTATTGCCCGAAGTCTTATCCGGGCATTGCTGGAACAGCTAAAAGATAAAGCTGTCACTGTATTAGTGGACAGCTGGTATATGCGCCGTTCTTTTATTGAACCGGTACAGGCTTATAATATGACCATTATAGGTCAGGTACCGCACAGCGGTGGCTAAAGCCCGCTTTCTTAAAGGTCAGTATGTACGCTTTGTCTGGTGTGAGTTTGAAGACTCTAAAGGGAAAAGAAGACCTTGCTTATTACTGTCAACCGATACGCAGTTAAGTGGTCTGGATATTTTTATCGCTTATGAAAAGCGCTGGTCGATTGAACCGATGTTCAATCAGTTAAAAAATGCCTGGGGTATGAAACAGACCTGGCAGAAAACCCGAAAGGTCTTACATCGCTGGGTGTATATAATTGCTCTGGGCTATGTGATACCTTAGTTGCTGGCCATTAAATGTTCGGACTCTGTACTGCGTTTAATTGATAATACACCCTGGCGAAAGCACTCACCCATTACCGCCGGTCGAATACGCCTGGGACTGGTCAGGTATTTTTCGCAGGTTAAGGTTCGGGACTGATGGGATGGTAAGTCCCAAAAATTCCAGCCGCCGGATACGGATATATTAAGGCAATTTGAAGATTTGTTATAAAAATAACTTCAAAACAGCGGGTTACAAACAAATTGTTAAAGAACGTGTGAGCGAAACAGGGCACTCAAGGGTGAGCTGTCGCTCTAAACTTTAGTGATTAAGTCATCTAATTATATTGCTTTACTCAGAAATTTCATATTAGCTGTACTGCCAATGGATGCCCAATGACAGTATAAAGCAACTGTTATCATTAATTTACAAAAATATCATTCTTTCCTGACGACAAACCTAATCTTGACATTTCGTTCCTTGCCAAGTAATTTTACACTTGTTTTAGTTCGATTGGGCTAGAGTCAGGAGGATGTTCAAAGCGGAATATACACCGTAATGATCAAAACTGATGAAAAATCGACGTAAGGTCCGAAGTGGCCAGGCAACAACTCAAGTCAAGGTCGTTCTGTGCAATGGACCGATAGTGACTCTTTAGGAGGCTGGAACATGTTGGATAAAATCAAGTTTGAAAGATTTACAGCCTTCGAGAAGTTGGAGATAAGTTTCTCGCAAGGTATCAATATCTTTGTGGGTAAGAATGGAACCGGTAAAACGCATATTCTCAAAGCAGCCTATGCTGCTTGTGATATTACAAAGAGTAAAGAGGGGTTTGCTGAGAAAATTAATAATGTTTTTTATCCATCAGGGAAGCAAATTGGTCGTTTGGTCAAAAGATCTTCAACAAGTAATAAAGGTTATGTGGAACTGACAAGAACGTCTGACAACAAGCCAATAAGTATCAGGCTCTCGATGTCAAACCACACAACCAAACCAGACAAGGCTACTGTTTCTGGGGCAACTAAACTCTGGGTTGATAGCCCGATGGAAACGGCCTATATACCGGTCAAGGATATGATGGCTAATGCGCCAGGTTTTCGCTCATTATATGAAGAGCGAGAAATCCATTTTGAAGAAATCTATGTAGATATTATTCGTAAATCCTTCTTGCCCTTATTGAAGGGACCTGCTGACAAACAACGGAAGAAGTTGCTCGAACGTTTACAAAAAGCGATGGATGGTAAGGTAATAGCTAAAAATGAAGAATTCTTTTTGCGTAACAAACAGGGCGAGCTTGAATTTACGCTTCTGGCTGAAGGTTTTCGCAAATTAGGATTGCTTTGGGTACTGATTCAGAATGGCACATTGCTCAATGGCTCAGCACTATTTTGGGATGAACCGGAAACCAATCTTAACCCACAATTGATGCAATCTGTTGTAGCAATCCTTCTGGAACTGCAGCGCATGGGCGTGCAGATTTTTCTCACCACCCACGATTATGTCATCCTGAAAGAGTTCGATCTGCAATCCCAATCTAATGATAACATCAAATATCATAGTCTTTTCAGAAACGAGGAGTCAGCTGAGATCGACATGGCCTCTACTTCTGATTTTAGCAACATCTCTCCGAATGCCATTGATGAGACTTTTGGTAACTTGATCAATAGGGAAATTGAAAAAAGTATGGGAGGGCTTGGCAAGTGATCCTGAATGATGTCGATGGCTTTACCTTTGATTTTACTGATGCTATCAATGCTTTTGTTTTTGATGAAAAAGACAAGTCAAAACCTACTTACCATGGAGCCCCCATGAAAGCGGTGGATATCGTGGTAGAACTGGATGCAGCATATCTTTTTATCGAAATCAAAGATTTCAACGATCCTGAAACTTATAATATTAACGCACCAGCAGATGGTGAGGATTTGAAGAAGATAAGCAATAGTTTTAAATGGCTCAAAAATTATCTTAAATACAAATATCGTGATTCCTATTTATACCGTCATGCGGAACAGAAAGTTGATAAGCCGATCCATTACCTTTGCCTGCTGAGCTTCGATAATGCGCTTAACAACGTCATGCAAAAAGTATTAAAGAATGAATTGCCAATAGGTAAAGCTTCTCCACGATGGCAAACAAAACTGGCTGAAAGCTGTCAGGTGCTTAATATAGATAAATGGAATCAAGCTTTTCCAAATTGGCCAGTGCATAAAATTGCTTAAGGATGGAATCAATACAGTCATTAGAAAAAACATAAAGAAACAAAATCTAATGTACTATAAAGGATGCACATGTTATCACTACCCGTGCCACGCTGAAACAACCTTATTATGTTGGTTATAATTTGTTCAAAATATGCTCCGACTTTCCAGGATTATAGAATAAGCCAATGATTAAGTCGTCTAATTATATTGCTTTGCATCATGGCAGCCTGGTCATTCAGGAGCTGTCGGCTTCCCTTGATTTTTACTGCCGGATCCTGGGCATGCAGCAGAACCGATCTCGTCCGGAAATGGCCTTTGAAGGTGCCTGGCTGGATATCGGTACCCAGCAGATCCATTTACTCAAGCTGCCCAGAACGGAATTTTATCCCGCTAGCGGCCCACCGGAACATGCCGGACGGGATCGCCATCTGGCCATTCATGTGCAGGATGTGGACAGTATCAAATCCAGTCTGGAGCATCATAATATTGCTTTTACCATGAGCCGTTCCGGTCGCCCTGCGCTGTTTTGCCGGGATCCGGATGGCAACGGCCTGGAGTTTATCCAGAGATAAGTTTATTTCTGGCTATTCCAGTTCATCCACCAGCTTGATAATGCTGCGCCGTATCTGTTCCTGCTTCTTAATATCAGTAATAATCTGCTGATTTTTATCACGAATAACAAAAACGTCTTCCACTTTTTCCCCGAAAGTAGAGATTTTGGCATTTTCCAGGGAAATATTCTGTGCCACCAGAGCCTGACCAATACGGGACAGCAGGGCTGGACGGTTGGAGGCGGTAATGGTCATAATTGACTGGTTGTGTTCCAGGTCTTCATCAAACTGCACTCTGGTTTCCAGAGAGAACTGTTTCTGAGTCCGGCTGAGTCGTTGACTGGACTGGGGTAACTCAAACTGCTCCTGTGAGAGTTTTTCCTCCAGGGCCTGACGAATACAGTCACGTCGTTCCGGATCTTCAATAGCATCGCCGTTTTCATCCAGTACAAAATAAGTGTGGTAGGTATAACCATTGGACGAGGTAAAGGTTTTGGCTTCAAAGACATCCAGCACCTGCTGAGACAGTACGGAAGTGACCAGGGCAAACACATAATCTTTTCTGGGTGTGTAGACAAAAATTTCGGTGCCGCCACGCTGATTATGGTTATTGACCAGAACAATAGTATTTTTTGTCTCTTCTGAATCTGCACTCTGCAGACCATTCAGAACAGCGGCGGTCTGTCCGACAATTTCATCAGGCTGTAGTTTAATAAAATATTCAGCAGGCAGGGTAGCCCATAAGTCATTAACAGCCTGTTCTTTGTAGCCCTGTCGGGTCAGCTGTACCATAGCCAGGGCTTTGGCATTATTAATGACTTCATCCTGTTCCTGCTGATTTTCCAGCCCCTTGTTCAGAGCAATACGGGTGAGGTTGTAGAGCTGTACTAAAAGGGCTGCTTTCCAGCTGTTCCAGACCTTGGGACTGGTGGCGCGAATATCAGAAACGGTCAGCAGGTATAAATAATCCAGGTACAGGTGATCCCCGACGACTATGGCAAACTCATGCACCACCGCCGGATCATTAATGTCCTTACGCTGCGCAGTCATGGACATAAGCAGATGGTTACGTACCAGCCAGCTCACCAGGCGGGTATCGCTCAGGTTTAAATCATGCCTCTGACAGAACTGCTCGGCATCAGTGGCACCCAGTATATCATGATTGCCGCCCCGGCCCTTGGCAATATCGTGAAACAGGCAGGCCAGGTACAGAAGTTCAGGTTTGGGGATCATTTTGGCAATTTTACTGGCCAGTGGCAGTTCATCATCGTGTTCCGGTACAAACAGCCGGCGGGCATTACGCAGTACCTTCAGTGTGTGTTCATCAACGGTATAAGCATGGTAGAGATCATGCTGCATCTGGCCGACAATTTTTTTAAATTCCGGGATATATTCAGCCAGTACCCCATAGCGGTTCATGCGGCGCATTTCATGGGTAATACCGAAGGGCTGGCGCAGAATTTCCATAAACAGGCTGCGGCAGCGCAGGTCTTTACGAAAGCTGTCGTCAATCAGGTAACGATGTGCCCGGATCAGGCGGATGGTACTGGCTCTGACGCCCTTAAGCTCGGGATCCTGACAGAGCAGTAAAAAAATTTCCAGCAGCGCAAACGGGTAGTTACGAAACACAAACTGGTTCGCGGCAGCAATATAGCCTTTGTAGTTAATAAAACGGCGGTTGATTTTCTGTGGTTTGGCGTCAGAATCACCGTAGATAATGACTTCCTGAAAATACTGCAGCAGCATTTCATTAAGCCGCTCCAGTTCCATAACGGTCTGGTAATACTCGGTCATAAAACATTCAACGGCCAGTTTGCCTTCCTGATCGGTATAGCCGAACTGTGCCGCCAGCTCACGCTGGTAATCAAATAACAGGCGTTCTTCGTGACGTTTGCATAAAATATGCAGGGCAAAGCGGATTTTCCACAGGAAATTCTGGCCATTTTCCAGCTGTTCATATTCCTGTGGTGTCAGAAAGTTATGCCCAATAAGCTGTTTAAGGCTGTCTACATTAAAGTGCCGCTTGGCAACCCAGCCGATGATCTGAATGTCTCTCAGACCACCGGGACCTTCCTTGATATTAGGTTCAAGATTATAGGCCGTTTCATTAAATTTTCGGTAACGGCGCTGTTTTTCCGCAATTTTAGCCTCAGTAAATTCCCTGGTAGGCCAGATATTGTCCGGACTGAGCTGGGAAGTTAACTGTTCAAATAAAGCCGGCTCACCGGTGATCAGGCGGGATTCCATTACATTGCTAATAATGGTGATATCACCCGCCGCTTCGTTAATACATTCTTCTACCGTGCGTACACTATGACCGATTTCCAGACCGATATCCCACAACAGGGCAATAAACATATGCAGATTATCCACAAATTCTTTATTGGCTGGATTGTCGGATTCCAGATCATGTTCTTCATCGTGCAGCAATAGCAGATCGACATCACTATAGGGATGCAGTTCACCGCGACCGTAGCCGCCTACGGCCACCAGGGAAGCATTGTTACCCAGATGGTAAAAATCCCAGGCCAGGGCCAGTATAATATCAATGGCCTGGGCCCGTTCATGAATTAGGTGCACAATATTATGCTGGTTCTGAAATTGCTGTACCTGAGTATCGTAAATGGATTTAACGGCATTTTTTAAAGGCATGACCGGTGACTGGGCTTCGGCCAGTTCAGCCTGTAATGCCTGGACATCAAACAGCAGTTCAATGGCTGGCGGGACAGTGAGTTCCATCAATAGGTTTCCATCAGGTTTAGTTGTTTTTGTGTTAGTTTCAGGGTTAAATCGGACTGGTTTCGCCTTCGCGCAGGGTGAGTATTTCAAAGCCGTCGGAAGTTACCAGAATGGTATGTTCCCATTGGGCAGACAGGCTGCGGTCTTTGGTAACAACCGTCCATTTATCCGGTAATACCCTGACATAACGCTTACCGGCATTAATCATTGGCTCAATGGTAAAAGTCATGCCTTGTTCCAGAACTTCGCGGGTGCCGGGTTTGCCATAATGCAGAACCTGGGGATCTTCGTGGAAGTTAAGCCCGATACCATGGCCGCAGTATTCTCTGACCACGGAAAAATTCTCTTTTTCAGCGTGTCTGGCTATGGCATAGCCGATATCCCCCAGGTGAATACCGGGTTTGACCATTTCTATGCCCACATACAGACATTCGCGACTGACCCGGCATAAGCGTTCGGCCAGAATTTTGGGTTTCCCAATCATAAACATCATACTGGTGTCGCCATGGTAACCATCTTTAATCACGGTAATATCCACATTGATAATATCACCGCTTTTAAGCTTCTTGTCACTGGGGATGCCGTGGCAGATCTGATTATTGACGGAGGTACAGATGGATTTTGGAAAACCATGATAATCCAGCGGGGCAGGGATGGCCTGCTGTTCATTTACAATATAATCGTGGCAAATCCGATCCAGCTCATCGGTGGTAATACCCGCCTGAACATGAGGGGTGATCATTTCCAGGACATCGGCGGCCAGCTTGCCGGCAATGCGCATTTTTTCGATTTCTTCCGGGGTTTTTATATTGATACTCATAAAGTCTTTTAACGGCTTAAATTAGGCAATTATATTCAGTTCGGGGCATTATCTCTTTTATTGCTTTGATATTCAAAGTTTATTGCTTTTACAGGTGAGGGTGTGAGCATACTTTTAATAATTCTCATTTAGACGTAAAGATCGTACCCATTTACCGTACTCCTTGCTGAAGACACCTTTCTCTTATAATAAAGAGCGTATCCATGGAGGCTTTTCGGCAGCAGGAAGCACGGTCAATGGATACTCAGAAGTTATAAATATAATTTTTTTAACCAAAGTTTGCTCTGGGCCTGTTTTACAGGCAAACAAAGATTGTTGTTTTCAGGGTTTTATGGAATAATACGCACGCCCTGATATGTGTGGAAGTTATATGTAGGTTATATAGTTAGTAGCACCTGTTCAGGGACAATCATTTAAATTCCCTGTGAATTTAATTAATCCGAACCTGTATCGACACATAAATCCGGGTGCCCGGGATGTACTGCAAGGTACTGAACGGGTTGGTTTATGGGATACGGGTGAGATCCCAACCCTTATTTAAAGGAACAAAAATTATGGCAAAAGTCACTATGCGCCAGATGCTAGAAGCAGGCGTTCATTTCGGTCACCAAACTCGCTACTGGAACCCTAAAATGGGTCAATATATTTTTGGTGAGCGCAATAAAATTCATATTATCAACCTGGAAAAAACACTGCCAATGTTCAATGATGCCATGAACTTTATCAGCCAGGTTGCATCCAGGCGCGGCAAGGTTCTGTTTGTAGGCACCAAGCGTGCGGCCAGCCGTGCGATTAAAGAACAGGCGCTTCGCTGTAATATGCCATATGTGAACCATCGCTGGTTAGGCGGTATGCTGACTAACTTTAAAACCGTTAAGCAGTCTATCAAGCGCCTGAAGTATCTGGAAAAAGCTTCTACTGACGGTACTTTTGATACCCTGACCAAAAAAGAAGTGCTGATGAATTCCCGTGAACTGGACAAGCTGGAAAAAAGTCTGGGCGGTATTAAAGATATGAATAATCTGCCTCAGGCTCTTTTTGTTATTGATGTCGGTCATGAAAAAATTGCGGTTCAGGAAGCCAATAAACTGGGTATTCCTGTCATTGGTGTGGTTGATACCAACAATAAAGCTGAAGGTATTGATTATATTATCCCCGGTAATGATGATGCGATTCGTGCCATCAATCTGTATACATCGGCGGCGGCTGACAGCATTCTGGAAGCGAAGTCTGCCAGTACTGAAGTGGTTGCAGATGATTTTGTTGAAGTGGATGCTGCAGAAGAAGCTGAAAAGCAGACATCATAAGCATTATATAGTGTATAAGTCCGGTTTAAGTCAGGTGATTTAAGCCGGACAACTTTTATTGAGAATTTGAAATTAGTGAGCAGAACAAGTTGAGACTTTTCTCTTCTGCTGATTAAAGAAACAGAGGTCAAAGAACAATGGCAATTACTGCTGCAATGGTAAAAGAACTGCGCGAGCGTACGGGCGCAGGTATGATGGAGTGCAAAAAGGCACTGGTTGAAATGGATGGTGATATTGATGCGGCCATCGAACATATGCGTAAAACCGGTCTGGCAAAAGCGGACAAGAAAGCCGGTCGTATCGCGGCTGAAGGTAAAGTAGTTGTAGAATTCAGTGATGATAATAAAAAAGGTGTCATGCTGGAAGTTAACTGTGAAACGGACTTCGTTGCCATGGGTGATGAGTTTGGTAATTTTGCCAGCGCTGTGGCCAGGCGTATTTTAGAGTCTAATCCGGCTAATGTTGAAGAACTGCTGCAGATGCCTTTAAATGAGGGTGATTCTGAAACCATTGAAACGGTACTGAAAACCATGATTGCCAAAATCGGTGAAAATATGTCAGTACGTCGTTTTGTGACTTTTGAAACCGAAGGTCAGCTGGGTGCCTATCTGCACGGTACCCGGATTGGTGTAGTGGTTGACATGCAGGGTGGTAATGAAGAACTGATTAAGGATGTGGCCATGCATGTTGCTGCCAGCAACCCTAAAGGTCTGGATGAAGCTTCTCTGGATGCAGCTGAACTGGCCAAGGAAAAAGAAATTGCAGCCGCCGAAGCGGCTAACAGCGGTAAGCCTGAAAATATTATTGAGAAAATTGTTGAAGGTAAAATCAAGCGTTTTATCAAGGACAATACTCTGATGGGTCAGGCTTTTGTTAAAGATCCTGATATCACCGTTGAAAAGCTGGTTAAAGATGCTGATGCTAAAGTTCTGGGCTTTACCCGTCTGGAAGTTGGTGAAGGTATTGAGAAGAAATCAGAAGATTTTGCATCAGAAGTTATGGCTCAGATCGGCAGTTAATTTAGCTTAACTGCTCTCCCGCTTTTTGGCCATAATGGCCAGAAAGCACAGAGAAATTCAAATATCGGCCCAAATAATAAAAAGGAGCAGCCTGTGAGCGTAAAATATCAAAGAATCCTGTTAAAACTCAGCGGTGAAGCTTTAATGGGGGAACAGAATTTTGGTATTGAACCGCAGGTTCTGACCTATATCTCCAAAGAGGTTAAGAACCTGATTAACCAGGATGTTCAGGTCGGTATTGTTATTGGCGGAGGTAATATCTTCCGCGGTGTCGGTCTGGCCGCTTCAGGCATGGATCGGGTGGCCGGTGACCATATGGGTATGCTGGCTACTGTTATTAATTCCCTGGCTCTGCAGGATGCACTGGAAAAAAACGGTGTGGCGGCACGAGTCATGTCTGCTTTACCTATTCATCAGGTCTGTGAAGACTATATCCGCCGAAAGGCCATACGCCACCTGGAAAAGGGGCGTGTGGTTATTTTTGCGGCCGGTACTGGAAACCCGTTTTTTACCACCGATTCTGCTGCCAGTTTGCGCGGCATAGAAATAGAAGCCGATGTGGTTATTAAAGCCACCAAGGTGGATGGGGTCTATACTGCTGATCCGGTTAAGGACTCCAGTGCAACTTTAATTAAGCATCTGACTTATGATGAAGTACTGCAGAAAAAATTAAACGTCATGGATGCAACGGCTATTGTGCTGTGCCGGGATCATAAAGTGCCGGTGCGGGTTTATAACATGACCAAGGAAGGTGCTTTGCAGAAAGTCATTGAAGGTGGCGATGAAGGTACGATCGTTGAGTGAATGGGTTGAGTGACGGGTGATAAAAAACCAGAATAATGCCTGGTGTTATCCGCAGGAGAATAAAACAGATGATTAATGAAGTAAAAAATGATGCCGCTACCCGTATGGGTAAAACCATTGAATCGCTGAAACAGGATCTGATGAAAATCAGAACCGGGCGGGCACACACCAGTTTGTTGGACAGTATTACCGTAGAATACTACGGCAGTGAAACCCCTTTAAACCAGGTGGCCAATGTGTCTGTTCTGGATTCCAGAACTCTGTCTATCCAGGTGTGGGAAAAACAGCTGATCCCCGTAGTGGAAAAAGCCATTTTAAGTTCCAATCTTGGCCTCAATCCTGCGACCAATGGCGAATTGATCCGTCTTCCTTTGCCGCCTTTAACAGAAGAAACCCGTAAAGGTTTAATTAAAGTGGTACGCCAGGAAGGTGAAAATGCCAAGGTGGCCATTCGCAATATCCGTCGGGATGCCAATAGTTCCTTAAAGGAACTGGAAAAAGAAAAAGAAATTTCTGAAGATGAAGAACGTCGCGCCCAGGACGAGATTCAAAAACTGACCGACAGGCATGTTAAGGAAATTGATCAGATTCTTGCAGAAAAAGAAAAAGAACTGATGGAAATTTAAAATGCCTGAGGATAAGCCCACTGGTAGCCAGGGAAATGATTTACGCCATGTCTGTATTATTATGGACGGCAATGGTCGTTGGGCCAGGAAACGTTTTATGCCGCGTTTTGCTGGACATAAGGCTGGGCTCAGTGCGGTAAGAAAAATCGTCAGCAGTTGTGTTGAGCAGAAAATAGAAGCTCTGACCCTGTTTGCCTTCAGCAGCGAAAACTGGCGTCGACCTAAACAGGAAGTGGGTCTGTTAATGGAGCTGTTTGCCACGGCCCTGACCCGTGAAGTTAAGAAGTTAGACGAGAATAACGTACAGCTGCGTATTATTGGCGATCTTTCTGCATTTCCAGAAAAAATTCAAACCCTGATTAATAAAGCTATAGCCCAGACTGCTGATAATACCGGTCTGGTTTTAAATATTGCCGCTAATTACGGCGGGCGCTGGGATATTACCCAGGCGGCAAAAAAAATGGCTTATGAAGTTCAGCAGGGACGCCTGTCTGCAGAAGATATCAGCGAAGAAACCCTGGAGCAATACCTGTCATTAAAAGATCTTCCGGAGCCGGATTTATTTATCCGTACCGGGGGAGAGCAGCGGATCAGTAATTTTATTCTCTGGCAACTGGCCTATTGTGAGCTGTATTTTACCGATATTTTATGGCCGGATTTCTCCAGAAAAGAATTTCAGGTGGCTATTGATTCTTTCCGCTCCAGGCAAAGGCGTTTTGGTCGTACCGGAGAACAGCTTAATAACAGTATTAATAAAAACGAACAAGAGCAGAAATAATTCATGTTAAAATTAAGAGTCATTACAGCCCTTGTTTTACTTCCCCTGGCACTGTATGCCATCCTGTTTTTAGGCAATCAGTCTTTTGCAGCAGTTATCGGTGTGGTTACCTTAATTGCCGCTTATGAATGGGCCGGGTTTGCAAAATTCCCCTCTGTTCTGGCCAAACTGGCCTATGTCGTTATTGTTGCTACGGTCATTTATTCCCTCTGGTTAATTAATTTTGTTATTTCTCCTATGGTAATGAATGCTGTATCCGCTGGTTTCTGGCTGTTAGCTCTGTTGCTGATTTTTGCTTACCCGGGCAGTGCGTCTTTCTGGAAAGACAGGCCGCCGATGATTGCGGTGCTGGGAATTATCCTGCTGACCATGACCTGGTATTCACTGACGGCCATCCATGCTATTTCTGCTGTGCAGATTGGTGATGGGCAAATTACCGGACCCTATCTGGTATTATCCGTAATGATGCTGGTCTGGGCTGCGGATACCGGGGCTTATTTTTCCGGTCGGCGTTTTGGTAAAAACAGGCTGGCTCCGGCTATCAGTCCGGGTAAATCCAGAGAAGGGGTGTACGGCGGTATGCTGCTGGCTTTGTTCATTGCCCTGGTTTTTGCCCTGTGGAATAACGCCGGTATGCAGGATTATCTGTATATTACAGGGATCAGCCTGGTGACGGTGATTTTTTCAGTGGCCGGTGATCTTATGGAAAGTATGTTTAAACGCCAGGCCAATCTGAAAGACAGCGGTAATATCCTGCCCGGCCATGGTGGTATTCTGGATCGAATTGACAGTGTGACGGCTGCAGCACCGGTATTTTATATTGCCCTGTCATTGACCTATCTGCATAACACTCCTTTGACTTCTTTATAACTATTTTTTAATTATACACTAAGCGGTCTTTAGCGAATGAGACAAATTACATGATAAATATTGCTATTTTAGGGGCTACCGGTTCCATAGGCACCAGTACCCTGGATGTTATCTCACGCCAGTCGGAGCACTTTCGGGCCTGGGCCCTGACCGCCAATAATAATGTTGAGCGACTGTATCAGCAGTGTCTTGACTTTCTGCCGGTTTATGCGGTTATGGTTAGTGAAAACAGTGCTGAACAGCTGGCTCAGAAATTACAGGCCCATCCTGATACCCAGGCCATACAGGTACTTTCCGGTGCTGATGCCCTGGACAAAATAGCCTCTGATCCGGCCGTGGATTATGTCATGGCAGCCATAGTCGGGGCGGCAGGTTTAAGCTCATCTATGGCGGCGGCTCATGCCGGCAAGCGAATTTTACTGGCTAACAAAGAATCCCTGGTTATGTCCGGTGCTTTATTTATGCAGGCTGTCAAGGACAATAACGCCGTGCTGCTGCCCATAGACAGTGAACATAATGCGATTTTTCAGTCCATGCCCAGCCAGTTAATGAAGGCCAATTCAGCTTCATCTGATCAGATGGGCAGTCTGCACAATTTTGGTGTTGAAAAAATCCTGCTGACCGCTTCCGGCGGACCGTTTCTGAACAAATCCCTGTCTGAACTGTCCAATGTTACACCGGATCAGGCCTGTGCTCATCCCAACTGGGAAATGGGCCGGAAAATCTCTGTGGATTCGGCCACCATGATGAACAAGGGGCTGGAAGTTATTGAAGCCAGCTGGCTGTTTAACGCCACGGCCGATGATATTCAGGTGGTGATCCATCCTCAAAGTGTGATTCATTCCATGGTATCCTACAATGATGGTTCAGTGCTGGCGCAGTTGGGCAATCCCGATATGAGAACCCCCATTGCTCATGCCATGGCCTGGCCGGAGCGTATGGCCTCCGGTGTTGAACAACTGGATATTTTTCAGGTGGCGCAGCTAAATTTTCAGGCGCCTGATTTTGAACGTTTTGTCTGTCTGCGTCTGGCTTATGATGCCCTGCGTCTGGGCGGCACCGCTCCGGCTATATTAAATGCCGCCAATGAAGTGGCTGTGGATGCTTTTTTAAATGAAAAAATTGCCTTTACTCAAATTGCCCGGGTAGTTGAGCAGACTATGGAACGCTTAACAGTGCATAATGTTAACAGCATGGATGTGGTATTAAGTGCCGATCAACAGGCTCGGATCACAGCCAACGAATTGCTGTTAAGCTGATATTTCTGGTTTCTTTAAAAAAATGGTTAAAACTGTACTGTCTAATTTATGAATAATCTTGCTACAACCTTACCTGCCTTTATTTTTACCATTGCGTTACTAGTGGCTATACACGAGTTTGGGCACTTCTGGGTGGCACGAAAACTCGGCGTTAAGGTACTGCGTTTTTCCATCGGCTTTGGTAAACCCCTGTTTAAGTTTACCGGTAAACAGGATGGCACCGAATACGTCATTGCAGCTATTCCACTGGGCGGTTATGTCAAAATGCTGGATGAAAGAGAAGGCGAGGTGCTGAAAGAAGAACGGCATCGGGCCTTTAATCGTCAGCCCGTCTGGTCACGTTTAGCCATTGTTTTTGCTGGTCCCTTTATTAATTTCGTATTTGCCGTATTTGCCTTCTGGATGATGTTTGTTATTGGTGTTCAGGGTGTAAAACCTATTATGGGTCACCTGGATGAAACATCTATTGCCTGGCAGGCGGGATTACGGGAAGGGGATAAAATTGTGGCGGTAGACGGTTATGCCACCCCGACCCTGAGTGCCGTCTATGAGCAATTATTATCAGCCTTTTTAAACCGAAGTCAGGTTAAACTGAAACTGGCTGATGAACGGCTAATTACCATGAAGCTCAATAAGGTGCCAAAAGATATTGAGCCCTCAGAATTACAGAAAATTATCGGTCTCAGTATCAGGCTGCCCGAGGAAGATGTTATTATCAGTGAAGTGACTCCCGATTCTCCCGCTGCTCAGGCCGGTATGCAGGCCGGTGATCAGGTACTGGCCATTAACGGCCGGCCCATCAGACATTGGCGGGAACTGGTCAGAGCTGTGATAGATAAGCCAGGACAGACGATTTCTGTAGAAATACAACGCAAGGTTCAGGACCGGCTCCAGCGCGAGACGTTGCCCATTAAAACAGCATCGGTAGACTATAAGGGTGAAACAATCGGCCGGATTGGTGTCCGGCCAAAGGCGGTTACGCCCTTACCGGAATCCATGTATGCCATGCATCAATACGGTGTTCTGGAAGCAATTCCAAGGGCAATTGAAAAAACCTGGGATTTATCAGTGCTAACCTTAAAAATGTTAGGTAAAATAGTGCTCGGCGAAGCCTCCATTAAGAATATCAGCGGTCCGATTACTATTGCAGAAGTGGCTGGTCAGTCGGCCCAGATGGGATTTGAAAGCTTTCTTCGTTTTCTGGCAATAGTCAGTTTAAGTCTGGGAGTAATAAACCTGCTGCCTATCCCCATGCTGGATGGCGGACATTTATTGTATTACCTGATTGAAATGGTTAAAGGTTCACCGGTTTCAGAAGCGGCTCAGGAATTTGGCCTGAAAATTGGTGTGGCTATTTTGATTATGCTGATGAGTGTGGCTTTATTTAATGATTTTAATCGTTTGCTTCAATAGCCTTTATCCATTAAAGACTCTCCCTATGGAAGGGTGGCAGGGTAAGGGGATATGAATAAACGCAAGATAATAATAAATTTTAATTTTTCTGCCCGGTTAAAACGGCTGCAGGAAAGTACAACCATTGATGACTGGAACTCACTAAATGAGACGTGTTTTTTTCTCTATTGCTAACCTTATTAACTTTAAAGCTCACTTTAAAACTAATATAAAAAAAATAGTTTTTATAAGTACCGCTTCTATATATGCCCTGTTATTTTGTCTCCCCTTATGGGCAATTGAACCTTTTACTATTGAAGATATTCAGGTCGATGGCTTACAGCGTATTTCTGCCGGTACTGTATTTAACTACCTGCCTTTAAGAGTAGGGGATAAAGTCGATGACCGAGCCGTCTCAAAATCCATTCGGGAGCTTTTTAAAACTGGTTTTTTCAAAGATGTACGTCTGGAGCGGGAAGGTAATCGACTGATTGTTTTTGTAGTGGAACGTCCGGCTATTGCTGATATTAAGTTTGAAGGTAATAAGGATATTGATACCGAAGAATTAACCAAGGCCTTAAAACAGATAGGTTTTGCTGAAGGCCGGGTTTATGACAAGTCCACTTTACAACGGGTGGTAGAAGAACTTAAACGTCAGTATTATGCCCGAGGTAAATACGCTGTACGTATTGACACCGTAGTCACTCCACTGGAACGTAATCGTGTGGGCATTCAGGTGAATGTTTCTGAAGGTCTGGTCACAACCATTACCAAAATTAACTTTGTCGGTAATAAGGCCTTTGATACCGAAACTCTGCTCGATGAAATGGAGTTAACCACGCCGACTCTGTTTTCCTTTTACACTAAAACCGATCAGTATTCCAAGCAGAAACTGGCTGGGGACCTGGAAAATATCCGTTCTTTTTACCTGGACCGGGGCTATGTCAATTTTAAAATTGATTCCACCCAGGTGGCCATCACGCCGGATAAAAAACATATATATATCACCGTTAATATTACTGAAGGTGATAAATATACTATTAAGGAAGTTAAACTGGCCGGCGACCTGATTGTTGAACCCAAAGAAATTTTCCCGGTTGTTAAAATACAGAAAGGCCAGTATTTTTCCAGAAAAAATATTACCGAAACCTCAGAAGCTATTGTCGATATTCTGGGTAAGGCCGGATATGCCTTTTCCAATGTTAATCCTATCCCCCAGGTAGATGATGAAACTAAGGAAGTGACTCTGACCTTTTTTGTGGACCCCGGCAACCGGGTTTATGTACGCCGGATCAGTATTATAGGCAATACCAATACGGCAGATGAAGTCATACGCCGTGAAATGCGTCAGTTTGAAAAAAGCTGGATTTCAACCGCCAATGTCGAACGTTCCAAAGCCCGCCTGAAGCGGCTGGGCTTTTTCAAGGAAGTCAGCGTAGAAACCCCTCCGGTACCTGGCAGCTCTGATATGGTGGATGTGATTTATACGGTAGAAGAACAGTCCACCGGCAGTATAAATGCCGGTGCCGGCTTCTCCCAGTCTCAGGGGGTTATCTTTAACTTTAGTATTACCCAGGATAATTTTCTGGGAACTGGTAATCGTTATAGTGTGGCTGCTAATACCAGTGATGCTAATACCATTTACAGTATCAGTGTGACGGATCCTTATTTTACCGATGACGGCATTAGCCGTACCCTGCGTTTTAACTGGCGGGAAACGGATCTGGCCGAAGAAAACCTGTCTAATTATACAACGGATAATATCAGTTTTGGGGTGGGTTTTGGGGTGCCTATTAATGAATTTGACCGCATTGGTTTTGGTGCGGATTTTGAAAATACCCAGATTAAACTGCCAACTCCTTATGTAGATGGTAATGTAACTTATACGGATACTTCACTTGATATTCTGAGATATGTCTATAATGAAGGTGATGATTTTTCTGTGTTAAGACTATCAGCCAACTGGTCACATGACAGTCGAAATAAGGCTATTTTTCCGACTCGAGGAGCTTTACAGAGACTATCAGGAGATGTCACTGTTCCCGGCAGTGATAGTCAGTTTTATCATATTAACTATGTTCAGCAGCGTTTTTTCCCCTTAACGCGTACAACCACCCTTATGCTAAAAGGTAATATAGGTTATGCGGATACCTATGGCAGCGATATGTTCCCTCCATTTGAAAAATACTATGCTGGAGGTATGAGGGATATTAGAGGTTATAAGTCGAATACCTTAGGACCTAAAGATGATACAACACAAACTTTTTACAATGTCACACATAATGGCACGTTTTATCCTAAGATTGTACATAAGGCTACTGGAGATCCACTAGGTGGAAAATTTAAAGTTATTGGTAATGCTGAAATAATTCTGCCAGTTCCTTTTGTTAAGGACTCATCGGCCTACCGTTTAAGTGGTTTTGTGGATATGGGTAATGTCTTTGCTGACACTGGTGATTTCGATGCCGGTGAAATACGCTATACTACAGGTATAGCCGGAGCATGGCTCAGTCCCTTTGGTTTATTAAGAGTCAGTGTGGCTGCACCGTTAAATGAAAAAAGTGGGGATGATACGGAAACCTTTCAGTTCTCCTTTGGTCAATCTTATTAAAGTACCTGAAATCATGTAGAATAGCCCTTATCGGTTATCTAAATAAAGAATATAAAAATTATGGAGAATCATATGACTAAGAAACTGATGGCACAATCCCGATGGTTAATCCTGATTATCTGCCTGTTTTCAGTCTCTTTTGCCTGGGCAGGCCAGAAAATTGCCTTTGTCAATCAGACTAAGTTACTGCAGAAGGCACCGCAGGCGGAAGCAGCACGCAGTAAACTGCAAAAGGAATTTGCCAAACGGGATAAGGCCCTGGTCAATTTACAGAAAAAAATTCAGAGCAGTACTGAAAAATTGCAGAAAGATGCGGCTATTCTGTCCTCTACTGAGCTGAATAAGCTGAAACGTAAAATTACTATGATGAGACGGGATCTGGAACGCGATAAGGCGGCATTTAAGGAAGATCTGAGTATTCGTCAGAATGAAGAACTGCTCAAGCTGCAGAAGTCTGTATTACAGTCCATTAAAACCATTGCTGAACAGGAAAAATATGATCTGATCATCAGCGAAGGGGTTATTTATGCCAGTAAACAAATCGATGTGACGGATAAAATTCTGGCTCAGCTAAAAAAACAATATCGTTCAGGTAAGTAAATTCTTCATAACGACCTGATTAAGTAAAACACATGTCCATTCTCACCCGGCAGGCCAGCCTGAAAGAACTGGCTGACTTTGTTAATGCAGGATTTCAGGGTGATCCTGAAACTCTGGTTTCAGGTATTGCCACTCTGGAAAACGCACAGCCGGGTGATCTCAGTTTTTTTTCCAACCGTAAATATTACCGCTTTTTAACCGCCACCCGGGCGGGTATTGTTATTCTTAAAGCAGAAGATGTACAACACTGTCCGACTAATGCAATCATTACCGATGATCCATATTTAAGTTATGCCAGACTGGCTGCCTGGCTTACTGCTGATCAGAGCCGGTCAGCTTTAATTCACAATACCGCCATTGTTGGCAAGGATACCCAACTGGGTAAAGACGTAGCGCTTGCGGCCAATGTGGTTATTGGCGAGCAGTGTAACATTGGTAATAATGTCAGCCTGGATGCCGGCTGTGTGATTGCTGATGGTGTGACTATTGGAGAAAATACCCATTGTCATCCAAATGTTTCCATCTATAAGAATGTCCGTATTGGTAAAAACACCCTGATCCATTCCGGTGTGGTAATAGGCAGTGACGGTTTTGGCATTGCCAATGAGCAGGGTAAATGGATTAAGGTACCGCAACTGGGTTCTGTACAGGTTGGCGATAATGTGGAAATCGGAGCCAATACCACTATTGATCGGGGAGCCATTGAAGATACCATTATTGAAAACGGGGTAAAACTGGATAACCTGATCCAGATTGCTCATAATGTGCATATTGGTGAAAATACCGCCATTGCCGGCTGTGTCGGGATTGCCGGCAGTACGACCATTGGCCGTAACTGTGCCATCGGCGGGGGAGCCGGTATCCTGGGGCATTTAAGCATTACTGACCAGGTTCATATTACAGCCACTTCTCTGGTGACCAAAAGCATTAGCAAACCCGGTGTCTATTCTTCGGGTACACCCCTGCAGGAAAATGCCCTGTGGCATAAAAACTTTGTCCGCTTTAAACAGCTTGATTCTATGGCCAGACGCTTAACAGAATTACAGGCACAGGTTAAGACCCTGGAAAAATAATTGTCTGCTGTTTCCAAACAGTGACCGGTTCTACTATGACTTATTCCCATATAAAAGTATAATGGTTTCAGAACTGATTTCAGTTCAGGACTATTACAATTGTTCAGGACTATTTACAATCGTTCAGGACTGTTATACCTGTTCAGGAC
>Ga0256831_1000523_pt1 | contig 19710 bp, 20 predicted proteins | sample 132544metaG_FD_189087 | JGI IMG/M metagenome (GOLD analysis project Ga0256831, IMG submission 189087) | Hydrothermal vent microbial communities from Lau Basin, Pacific Ocean - 132-544 | ecosystem: Environmental > Aquatic > Marine > Hydrothermal vents | place: Pacific Ocean: Lau Basin | collected... | reverse complement strand
GGGGTGCCTCTCTGGGAGAGACTTTCTTCTTTACTCTCTCTGAGAACTTCTCAAGGAGGAGGTCAACGATTCTAATCAGAATAAAGGTTCCAATGGAGACGTAGAGGACGAAGAAGATGAGGTTTAGAATTTCAAGTATTTTCTCTGGAAGTTGGAGTTGAACGACGGCAAGGTTCAGAAAGAGTAAAAAGAGGAGGTAGGAGACCCACGAGGAGAGGCTTATAACTATCTTCTCAGCTTTTGAAATTTTCCTATCAACCAGGGCAACCCGTAAAAGGACGGCCTTAACAAGCCTTCTGCTCCAGAGGGAAAGGAGAGCCAGAAGGAGAAAGAAGGCTGCAAGGGTGTACTCAACCTTAACCCAGGGAAGGGTTGTTGAGACCGTTTTAACGACGCTCTCTTTCAGGCCGTTGAGGGAGGGAACTCCCATCAGATCTCCTCCCTGGTTAGAACAAAGGTTACGGGGCCGTCGTTAACGATGTGGACTTTCATGTCGGCGCCGAATATTCCCGTTTGAACGGGAACGCCTTCCTCTCTGCACTTCTCAACAAACAGGTTAAACATCTCTTCGGCCTTTGCGGGCTCCTCTGAAGACTGGAAGCTGGGGCGCCTCCCTTTTCTACAGTCTGCCGCAAGGGTGAAGTTGGGAACGGCAAGGAGCTCCCCCTTTACGTCCTTCAGTGAGAGGTTCATCTTTCCGGCAGAGTCCTCAAATATTCTCAGCTCCACAATCTTTTTCGCCATCTTCTCAACGTGGGACTTAAGATCCCCCTTCTCAAATCCGATAAGAACTACAAGGCCTTTGCCTATTTCGGCAACGGTATCGCCACCAACTACAACTTTTCCTGAAAGGACTCTCTGAACACACGCCTTCATGGTTCACCCCTGAAACCAAAGGTGTTTTACTCCGTCAACTATAAACTGGGAGCCGAGAGCTCCCACAAAAAGACCGAATATACGGACCATAACGTTTATTCCGGTTGTACCGAGCTTTCTCGAAAAGAAAGAAGCCTGTGCGAGAATAACGTAGGTAACAAAAACGGAAAGGAGAACGGCTAAGAGAAGTTCTCCAAGGTGGAAAATACTCTTTGCCTCCTCCCTGAAAATGAGAAGTGTCGTAAAGGTTCCAGGACCGAAGAGAACGGGAATTCCAACGGGAACGACGGAGATGTCGTCCTTCTCGGCAGCTGCAGAACTCTCCTCTTCTGTGTGTTTTGTTCTGGGAGGTTTTGCTTGAAGCATCTGGAAGGCCATGTGAAGGAGTATAAGGCCGCCAAAGATTTTAATACTGAAAATGTTAACCCCCATCAGCTTTAAGAGGGCATCCCCTGAAAAGAGGGTAACGAGGGAAGCGATAAGAACGGTTAGAGAGGCCTTAAAGGCCACCCTTTTAATCTCTCTCACGGAAGGAACGAGACTTGCAACCATAATGGCTGCAAAAACAGGATCCATAATCACAAGAAGAGAGATAACGTACTTTAAGAACTCCACAGCCCCCTCCGGATAAAGTCAAGGAGAGTAAAAAGGAAAACTGTTAGTGAGATGTAGCCGTTAAGGTTAAAAAAGGCGTAGCCGATCTTAGACCTGTCTCTGGTAACGAGAATGTGCTCTTTTACCATAAAGATTGTAGAGATGAGAAGTCCCAGGTAGTAGAAGATCCCCATACCCTCAAGAACTCCTACCCAGACAAGACCTGCCAGGGTGAGAAGGTGGAAGATCCTGGAGATAAGGAGAGCTCCCCTTTCGCCGAGCTTTGCAGGTATTGAGTAAAGACCCTCCTTCCTGTCAAACTCAACGTCCTGAAGGGCGTAGATGATGTCAAAGCCGGCAACCCAGAAGGCAACTGAGAGAGAAAGGATAATAGCAGGAAGGTCTATACTGCCCTTTACCGCAACCCAGGCACCTAAAGGGGCGAGGGCAACTGCAATCCCCAGAACAACGTGGCAGAGGGCTGTAAACCGTTTTGTAAATGAGTAGAGAGTAAGGACGAAGATGGCAACGGGGGAGAGCTCCAGAGCCAGCCTGTTGAGTTTGTAGGCGGCAAATACCATAACTGCAAAGCCGAAAACGGCAAGGAGGATAGCCTCTGAGCGCTTAACTATCCCCCTGGGAATGTGCCTGTTTGCCGTTCTGGGGTTTCTGGCGTCAATTTCGGCATCTATAGCTCTGTTTAAGCTCATTGCTGCCGTTCTGGCTCCAAAGAGGGCTACAGTTATCCAGAAGAGCTGGTAGAGAGAGGGGAAACCTTTTGCAGCCATAAGGGCAGCAGTTAAGGCAAAGGGAAGGGCAAAAACTGTGTGCTCAACCTTAATGAGCTCCATGTAGGTTTTTATCCTGCCGGCAACTCCCATTAAGAACTCTCCTCAACCAGCTGGATACACTCGCCTGCGTGATTAAAGACGTAGTCGGGGCGGAGTTCGGGAGGAATCTCGTCAAGAACTGAAAGGTCTTTATACTTTCCGCTTAAAACGAAAACGGTTTTGAATCCGGCAACCTTTTTACCCTCTGCAAGGTCTGTAAACGGGTCGTCGCTAACCATGTAAACCTTCTTTGGGTCAGAAATTCCAAGGAGTTCAAAGGCTCTGTCAAAATACTCTTTAGAGGGTTTTCCAAAGGAGACAACCGGCTTGTTTGAGGCGTAAGAGAGGGCTTCTGCAATAGCGCCAACGCTGGGCCCCACAAGGCCATCTGGGTCTAAAATCAGCCTGTTCCTGTGGAACGCAAAGAGCTCCGCTCCCTCAAGAACAAGGGCAGAGGTTGCAGTTTTAAGTTTGCCGTAGTTTATCTCCCTGTCTCTACCAACAACAACGGCGTCAACTCTGTGGTCGTCTCTAACGTCAAACCCTTCCTCCCGGAAAAACTCCTTCACCTTTTCTGTTCCGAGGAAGTAGATGCTCTTTACTCCCCTCTTTTTCAGGAAGTCTCCGGCAAGGAGGGAAGGGGAGAGGAGTTTACTCCTGTCAACGTTAAACCCTTTTTCCCTCAGTATCTCAACCAGAACTCCCGGCTTTTCCGTTGAGTTGTTGGTTGCAACTATCCAGGGAATCCCCTTTTCGTCTAAGTAGCGGGTAAACTCAAGGGCTTCAGGAATTGGCGTGTAGCTCTTATCCTTAACGAGAGTTCCCTCAAGGTCAAGGAGAAACCCTACCATCTCTCTCCTCCAGCTGCTTGGATATAACGGCGGCGGCGATTATATCACCTAAAACGTTTATGGCTGTTCTGCACCTGTCAAGGAACCAGTCAACTGCAAGGATAATCCCTATACTCTCTGTTGGAACCCCTATAGACTGGAGAACTAAGACCATCGTAACAAGACCGGCCTCTGGAATTCCGGCAGCACCTATTGCGGCAAGTGTCGCGGTGAGGAAAACGGCAACGTACTGGGAGAGGGAGAGCTCTATCCCGTAACTCTGGGCAAGGAAGATGGCAGCAACAGCCTCGTAGAGGGCTGTTCCGTCCATGTTTATAGTAGCTCCAAGTGGAAGGGTAAACTCTGCAACCTCCCTCTTAATTCCGGCGGCAATGCTCCTTGAAAGGGTCACGGGAAAAGTGGCAGAGGAGGAGGCAGTTGCAAAGGCCGTCAGGAGCGCCTCTTTAACCTTGCTTATGAGCGAGTACGGGTTCTTTCTGGTAAAGAGGAAGTAGAGAAGTGGAAGGGTTATAAAGCCGTGGATGAAGAGGCCGGTTAGAACTGTTAAGACGTAAATCCCTAAAGAGACGAAGATGGTTTTCAGGGCAGGAGCTCCCCCCATCTCAGCAACCTTTGTGGCGATGAGGGAGCAGACGCCAACAGGAGCAAGAGAGATTACCCACCCGGTAAGTTTCAAGAGAGCTGCGTCAAGCTCGGAGATAAGCTGGTGTAGAACAGTTTTCCTGTTCCAGTCAACGGAGAGAAAGGCAAGTGAGAAGAGAATCGTTGAAACGATTACAGGTAGAACGTCAAAATCTACAAAGGCCTTGAAGACATTAGAGGGAATCAGCGAAAGGATAAGCTCCTTAAAGCTAAAAGTTATCTCCCTGTGGAACTCTGAACCGCTAAAGGAGACTGAAGCTCCAGGCTTGAAGAGAAGGACAACTGCAATACCGGTAACAACTGCAAGGGCCGTTGTCAGGGTGTAGTAGAGGAGAGCTCTTACTCCAATCTGCCTGAACCTCTCAAGGGTCTCCATCTTAAAGATGGCGTTTGCTATAGAGACGGTTATAAGGGGAAGAACGACCATCTTAAGGGCGTTCAGAAAGAGCTCCCCAACAAACGAGGTCTCCTTAGAGAAGGTCGGGAAGAGAGCTCCCGTCACAAAACCCAAAACGACTCCGCCCACCATAAAGAGTAGGAAGCGCTCCTTCATCATCTCACCTCCGGTATGGTTTAAATATACCCAACTGCTTAAATTTCACCTTCTGAAAAACGGCAAAAAGGAGAAGAGATGGGATTCAACTGCGGAATAGTAGGGCTTCCAAACGTAGGAAAGTCAACACTTTTCAACGCTCTAACGAACACCATGAAGGCAGAGGCGGCAAACTACCCGTTCTGCACAATTGAGCCAAACGTTGGAGTTGTAGAGGTTCCAGACGAGAGACTCTACAAAATAGCAGAGATAGTAAAGCCAAGGAAGATAACACCCACAACGATAGAGTTTGTTGACATAGCAGGGCTCGTTAGAGGAGCAAGTAAAGGAGAAGGCCTTGGAAATCAGTTCCTTGCAAACATCAGAAACGTTGACGCAATAGCTCACGTCGTAAGGTGTTTTCAGGACGAAAACGTTGTTCACGTAGACGGCTCAGTTGACCCGATAAGGGACATAGAGACGATAAACCTTGAGCTGGTTATGAAAGACTTAGAGAGCGTTGAGAAGAGGCTCCAAAAGGTAGCAAAGCAGGCAAAGAGCGGAGATAAGAAGCTGAGGGCTGAAGTTGAAGCCCTTGAGAGGATAAAGGGAATCCTTGAGGAAGGGAAGAGAATCCACCCGTTTTTAGAGGAACTGGGGGAAGAGGAGAGGAAAGTTGTAAGGGAGCTCCAGCTGCTAACGGCAAAGCCGGTAATGTACGTTGCAAACGTTGACGAGGAAGGCCTGTTTGAGGACAACGAGTTTGTGAAACGGGTAAAGGAGTACGCCGAGAGAGAGGGAGCTCCGGTAGTCAAGATCTGCGCAAAGATAGAAGCCGAGCTCAGCGAACTTCCCAAAGAGGAGAAGGAAGAGTTCCTAAAAGAGTTAGGGATGAAAGAGCCGGGTCTTAACGCCGTAATAAGGGAAGGGTACAAACTCCTTGATCTTATAACCTTCTTTACTGCCGGAGAGCCTGAGGTAAAGGCCTGGACTGTAAGGAAAGGGACAAAGGCGCCTCAGGCTGCAGGGAAGATACACTCCGACATAGAGAGGGGGTTCATAAGGGCAGAGGTGATAAGGTATGAAGACCTGATAAGGGAAGGCTCCATCCAGGCCTGTAAAGAGAAAGGGCTTATGAGACTTGAAGGTAAAGATTACGAGGTTCAGGACGGAGACATAATTCACTTCAGGTTTAACGTTTGATGAAAACAGAAGGGGTTGTTCTAAAGAGTAAAGACCTGGGAGACCGGCTGAGACACCTAACTGTTTATACGGAAAAGCTTGGAAAGGTTAACCTGCTGGTTAAGGTAAGAAGTGCCGACTTCCCGATAAAGTACGAACCCTTCTCTGTTACAGAGTTTAAGCTCCTTCAGAAGGGAGAGAGGTGGGAAGTTGTTGAAGGAAAGCTGGTTAAGGAGAACTTTCCCAAAACCAAGGGGGAGCTCCTCTACAGGTCTAAAATAGCAAGGCTCCTCTCCCCGCTTGAGCTTCCGCCGGAAAAGAGGCTCTACCGGCTGATAAAGAGGTACATGGAAGAGGAGGGAGCTCCTCCGGCCTACCAGGCCTTTCTGATGAAGTTCCTATTCTTAGAAGGTCTAACTCCCCGTCTTTTCAGGTGCGTTGAGTGTGGAAGCAGCGAGATTTCAGCCTTCTCCGTAGAGAAAGGAGGGGTCTTGTGTAGAAAGTGTGGAGAAGGCAGCGGATTAAGGTGGAGCAGGGAGGCATCTGTTGAAGCCTACACGCTTACGAAAGAGCCGCTTGAGAAGCTGAAAAAGAAGAGATTCCGTTGGCTCAACCTAATAGAGGCGGCAGCCGAAAAACACCTCAGGTACAGGACGGAAAAGTAAAGGTATTTCTGATATATTTCTATAATTGGATTCTCAAAGAACGATTAAAAGAGGTGAACAATGGCTCCAAAAGTGCTGGTCTTAGGAGGAGGAATAGGAGGAGTTGAAGCCGCCTTTGCACTCTGCCACAAGTGTTTTGACGTAGAGCTTATCTCTGAAAGAGACTACCTCTACATCTACCCCATCTCAATCTGGATTCCGACCCACGAGTACGACTGGGAAGACGTAACCCTTCCGCTGGAAGAAGTAGCAAAGGTTAACGGTTTTAAACTTACGGTAGGAAGGGTTGAGGGGATATCAACGGCAGAGAAAAAGGTCTACATGTCAGACGGAACCGTTAAGGAGTACGACTACCTCGTAATTGCCCTCGGAGGGTCAAAGGTAAAACACAAAGGAAACGAGAACTTCCTCTCAATCTGCGGAAAGCCAGAAGAGTCGCTGAAGATAAGGGAGAGAATAGACCAGCTGATTGAGAAAGGAGGAGGAGTAATAGCTGCAGGTTTCGGTGGAAACCCAAAAGACCCTGCAGGTGTAAGGGGTGGACCCGCTTTTGAGTTTGTCTTCAATCTTGACTGCTACTTCAAGAAAAAGGGAATAAGGGACAAGTTCCAGCTCCACTTCTTCGCCCCAATGCCAAAACCGGGAATAAGGCTCGGAGAGAAAAACGCAGAAAAAGCCTACAAAATGCTAGATAAACTTGGAATAAAGAGGCACTTCGGAAAGAAGATAAAAGAGTTCAAGCCCGACGGAGTGGTCTTTGAAGACGACTCCTTCCTGAAGACAGACCTTACTATGTTCATACCGGCAACAGACGGCCATCCGGTGTTTAAAAACTCCGACCTTCCCCTCAACGAGGCAGGCTTTGTAAAGATAGAACCAACCTGTGCCGTTCCTGGAACAGACGAAACCGTTTGGGCTATAGGAGACAGCGCAGCTTTTGAAGGCCCAAAGTGGAAGGCAAAGCAGGGACACATAGCCGAAGTTATGGCAAGAATCGTTGCGAGAAACCTGGAGAACAAAGTTAAGGGAGACCCAAAAAGAGAAGAGTACATCCACCACCTCCACATACTCTGCCTTATGGACATGGGACCGTGCTGGATGAGTGGAGCTTTAGTCTACAGAGACGACAAAAGGGCTTTAATGGTTCCCCTGCCGTTTGTAGGACACTCTCTAAAGAAGCTGTGGGGGTGGTACTACAAAGCCAGTAAGCTGAAGAAAGTACCGAGAATACCTGGGTTTGACGCTCCGTAATGGAAAGGTTTGGGGTATTTGAAACCGTAAGGGTTGAAAGGGGAAAGGCCGTTCTAATTGAGTACCACTACAGGAGAATCAGGGAGAGTTCCAGAGCTCTCTCCCTCCCTTTTAACCTCTCACCTGAAGAGTTTGAAGAGAGGATAACGGAAGCCGCCGGCAACGGATTAAAACTCGTTCGGTTTACGCTGTTTAGAAACGGAAAGACAGAAATCTCGGTAAGGGAGTGCAGAAAGAGGGAGTCTGTTTCTCTCCTGCCTGTTTACTCCGTAAAGAGAGTTTTCTCTGCACTCTCTCTTCACAAAACTGTTGACGTTATGGACTCAATCTACGCCCTTGAGGAAGCAAAGAAGGCGGGCTACGACGAAGCACTTCTCTTTGACGAGAAGGGGTTCTTGTCTGAAACTGCTTTTGCCAACCTCTTCTTCTACAGAGACGGAGTACTCTTTACGCCTTCACTTAAAACCGGGTGTCTTCCCGGAACCAGAAGGGAGTTTTTGAGGGAGCTCTGCCGGGAGATGGGTTTACCTCTAATTGAAGGTTTCTTTACTTTAAAAGACCTGCTTACGGCCGACGAGGTCTTCATAACCAGCGCTAGGGAAGACGCCTGTCCGGTCAGAAAAGTAGGCCGGTTTCCGGTTAAAAGAGTGGAGGGAAAACCGCTTTACCAGAGGGTAAAAGAGGTTATAGAGGAGGTCTGCTTTAGGTGAAGTCGTCTACTTTGCTTACGGCTCCAACATGAACATTAATCGGCTGAAAGAGAGAGTTGGTGATGTTGAGCTAATTGGAGTAGCTTGCCTCAGAGACCACGAGCTGAAGTTCAACAAACTCTCCGTCAGCGGTTGGGGTTGTGCCAACGCTGAACCTGCAGAAGAGAGAGAGGTCTGGGGGCTTCTCTACAAGGTTAAAGAGGAACAGCTAAAAAAGCTAGACATGTACGAGGGAGCTCCCTCCCAGTCCCAAAAGAGTAAAGGTAAAAATACTTAACGTAAAGAAGAGGTAGAAGCGATCATTTACGTTGCCTGCGACGAGTAAAAAGAGAGGGGGTTAAGGTTCTCTTTGGTAGGCCTTACCCCCCTCTTGACTGCAAGGAAACTGCTTCCTGAGAGTTACGCCTAAAAAAAAGAGTTGAAAAACACAAAGGTTAACCTCTTTTTACTTGTTGAGAGAGCTGAATATCGCCTCAAGTTTTTCCTTCAGGGTCTCAGCCGTAAACGGTTTTACGATGTAGTTGTTTACACCGGCCTTTATGGCCATAAGGACGTTCTCCTTCTTCGCCTCTGCAGTAACCATGAGAACAGGAAGGTGCTTGAGTTTTTCGTCGCTCCTTATGGCCTGAACAAGTTCAATTCCGGTCATGTTCGGCATGTTCCAGTCTGTAATTACCAGCCCGTACTTGTCGGGGTTCTGACGGAGTTTCTCAAGGGCCTGCTTTCCGTCTTCCGCCTCGTCAACGTTTTTGTAACCCAGCTGAGCCAAAAGGGTTTTCAGAATCTTCCTCATCGCTGCCATGTCGTCAACGATGAGAATGTTTATGTCGGGACTCGGTAGCGCCATCTAAACCTCCTTACTTTGTAATTGCGTACTGGTGAACCAGTTTTATTAGGTCTGGAGCGTCAAACTTTACAAGGTGGGCATCTGCACCAACGTACTTACTCTTATCAACGTTAGCTCTGTCGCTGAGAGAGGTGTTGATAATAACGGGTATTTTAGAGAGCTCCGGGTCTTCTTTAACCTTCCTTGTAAAGGTCAAGCCGTCCATACCGGGCATCTCAATGTCGGAAATTATAAGCTGAACGTAGTCGGTTATGTCCTTTCCTGTAGCCTTTGCCTCCTCCAGCCACTGGTGAAGCATCTGGAGGGCTTCTATACCGTTCTGGGCTTCGTAAACTGTGTGGCCGTCTGCCTCAAGAATCTTCCTGATGATCTTTCTTGCAACAGGGCTGTCGTCAAGTATGAGTATCTTGAAGTGTCCCTTTTTCTCTATACCCTCTATGTCCTTCCTAACCTCTTCCTCTCCGAATATCTTAATCATTCCAAGCTCGTCAAGTATTCCTTCAAAGTCTAACAGGAGAAGGAGCTTGTTGTCCTCTATCTCAACAACACCAACAACCTTACCTCCCAGCTTCTCGTCAATACTCTTGGGAGGTCTCTTTATGTCTGCCCACTTTATTCTCCTTATTCTCTTAGCCTCGTGAACGATAACCCCTACAGTCTCTCGGAGGAACTCCATAACTATAACGTAACGGCCGGCGTTTGGAGGCTCCTTTATCTTCATCCACTTGGCTAGGTTAATTATCGGAACCATCTGTCCCCTGATCTTCGCCAGACCCTCAGCCTCAGGGGGAAGGCCGGGGGCTTTGATTATGTCCTTAGGCTTAAAGATTACCTCTTTAACCTTTGCAACGTTTACTCCCAAAATCCACTCGTAGGTGGAGCCGTCGTCTAAAATCTCGTACATCCTGAAGTCTATAATCTCAAGTTCGTTGGCCCCGGTCTCAAGTATCTTGGGAAGGAGCTCCTTCTTCTTCGCCATAACTAAGCCCTTTCACCTTTTTTATTTGAGAGAACAATCTCGGCTATGGCCTTAATGAGTTTTTCCGTAACCTTGTTAACGACTTTGGATATCTCCTCTTCTTTACCCTTAATCTCCTCAATGTCATCGTTGTTCATAGCTACAAAGAGCTCTTTCAGAAGTAGCTTTACCTCAAAGAGGTCATCCTCAATGTCGTCAAGTATGTCTCTAAGCTGCGGGTATTTCTGAACCAGCTCGGCCATCTCCTTGTTCTGAAGGCTCAGGCTCCTGATAAGGCTGTCAACTTCGGCAATGAGGGAGATATCTGGGTTGAGGTCTTCAACGAACTTGGCCTTAATAACGTCGTTGACTTTGGCCGTAAAGTTACCAAGCTCTGCGAGTTTATCAAGTAAAACCGTTGCGTCTCCCAGCTTAAAGATGTAGAAGGTCTCCCAAATCTTGTGGAGGCTGGCATCTGTCTTCTCGGCAATCTTAATAACCTTATCTGCCTGCTCCCTAACTGCGTGAATAACGCTGTTGGCGTTGTGGATGTTCTTAACTATCTCCTCGGTTTTATCTTTCTGAACGGCAACAACGCTTGAAAGGTCGTTTATAACTTTCAGAACCTCTTCTGAGGAGTTCTTAAGGGTTGCGTAGGTTGACTGGTTCTCTTTAAAGATGTTCATTCCGTCTTCAACGGCCACAACGCTCTTGTTGGTAATCTCGGCAGTCTTTGCCATCTGCTCCCGCATGTTCTTAACAACTTCTCTAATTTCAGTTGCAGACTTGTTGGTCCTCTCTGCAAGCTTTCTTACCTCGTCGGCAACAACGGCAAATCCTCTTCCGGCTTCGCCGGCCCTTGCGGCCTCTATTGCAGCGTTGAGGGCAAGGAGGTTTGTCTGCTCTGTAATAGAGGTAATAACCTCAACAACCCTGTCAATCTGCTCTGTCTGAAGTTGGAGGGACTTAACAACGTCTTCCATCTCCTTCGTTATGTCCCTTATGTACTGCATCTGGTCGATAGACTCTACAGTCTTCTGCTCTGCTTCCTCCAGCTTTGAGAGGACAAACTGGTAGTTCTCCATGAGTTTCTTTGAAACTTCAACGAGTTTGTTAACTGTTTTTTCTATCTCGTCAGTTGCAACAATCTGGTTCTCTGAGAGCTTAAGAACCTCTTTAAGCTCCTTAATTGCAACGGATATAGCTACTATTGTTGCAAGGTTGTTAACCAGAGACTGTTTTGTAGCTCTAAGGTTCTGGAGGAACATCCTCCTGGACTTCTCAAGCTGATCCTGAACCTCTTTCTCGGCCGTAGCGTCCTTCCAGGTTGCCATGTAGTACCTTACAGAGCCGTCTCTGTTGGCAATGGCGTGACGGTAGGAAGCCATGACGTATGGACCTACTTGAATGTCTGCATTCTTCTTGTGTTCTCCCGGACGGGTAGACTTTAGGAGCTCCTTAACCCTTTCAGGGTCTTTATGGAAAACGTGGATACTGGTACCTATGAGCTTGTCGGGATCTATTCCAAACTCGCTTATAAAGACGTCTCTCCACTTGTTTGCAATCTCAAGGGCTCTTCTGTTGGCGTAAACGATCTCGTTTCCGGCTCTACCGGGTTTAAAATCGGGTGTTGCAAGGAATATCGCCTCTTCCATAAGTGAGTCAAGTATCTGTTCGTACATGTAAATGTCGTTGTCCAACTGTTCAACTTTCTTCTTGTACTCTTCTAGCTCCCTTGAAAGCTCAAAGTTTCTCTGGGAGAGCTTCTTTAACTCCTCCTGGAGGGATTTCTTCTCCCTCTCAGCCTCTTCACACCTCTTCTGGAGCTTCATATTCTCAATCCTCAGACTCTCCAGCTCTCCCTTGAGCCTCTCTATTTCCCTCCTCTCTCCTGAACAGAACATCTCACTCCTCCTGATTAAAGATTGATTCAACGTTTAAAAGGATAAGGAGATCTCCATCTAGCTGAACAACTCCAGAGATAAACTTCACATCTATTCCTATAGTTCCTATAGGTTCTGGAAGGACATCACTCTCCGGGAACTTAACGGAACCGACTATCTCATCAACAATTACTCCAACCTCCCCCTTAGGAGTCTCCAGAATAACTATCTTGTTCTTTTGGTAGATGTCTTCAGGTATCTCATAGGGTATTCTGAGGTGCTCTTTCAGGTTTATAACGGGAACGATCTTTCCCCTCAGGTTCATAACGCCGATAACAAAAGAGGGAGCTTTAGGAACGGGCGTTAGGTCTCTGTTGTTGGTTATCTCTATTATCTGCTCTATTGGAACGCCTACAAGTTCGTCGTTGAGTTTAAAGGCTATTACCTGAACCTCTTTCTCGTGAACCTCTCCTATCAGCTCCTCAACGCCTAAAACGCTCAGCTCTTTTTCCTTCCCTTTAGCCTCGCTCATCTCTTAACTCCAATCAGCTTTGTCTTGTAGTCGGCCAGGAGGGAGTTGAGATCAAGGATAAGAACAACCCTTCCGTCTCCTGCTATCGTTGCACCTGCTATTCCGGGTATGTCTGAAAGGAGCTCCCCTAAAGACTTGATAACTATCTCCTCTTCACCAAAGAGTTTCTCTATAGAAACGGCAATTAACTTCTCTCCCACCTTCACTATAACCACAAAGGCCTTCTGGTTGTTATCTGGAACCTCAAGGAGCTCGTTAAGTGAAAAGAGGGGAAGTACTTCGTCTCTGAGCATGAAGCTCCTGAAACTGCCAACCTCTTTAACCTGCTCCTCCTGGTACCTAACGATTTCAACAACAGAGTGGAGAGGAACGGCATAGACCTGACCGTTACACCCGAGCATTAAGGTCCTTATGATTGCAACTGTAAGGGGAAGTTTTAGGAGAATGGTCGTTCCCTTACCGGGCTCGCTGTCTATCTCTATGGAACCTCTAAGGGAGTGGATCGTGCTTGCAACAACGTCCATTCCAACGCCGCGGCCGGAAACGTCGCTAACCTTATCTGCCGTTGAGAACCCGGGAAGGAAGATGAGCTCGTAGGCTTCCTTGTCGCTCATCTGGGCAGCCTGCTCAGGGGTTATTAAACCCTTCTCAAGGGCCTTTTTCTTAACTTTTTCAGGGTCAATTCCCCTTCCGTCGTCCTGAATGCCTACAACTATGTGGTCTCCCTCGTGGTAGGCAAAGAGCCTGATGGTTCCGACTTCCGGCTTACCCTTAGCAATCCTCTCTTCTGGAGGCTCTATTCCGTGGTCTAAGGCGTTCCTTACCAGGTGTATAAGCGGATCTTCCAGCTTATCAAGGATAGACCTGTCTAGCTCTGTGTCTTCACCCTCTATAATGAGCTGAACCTTTTTGTTGAGCTTTCTTGCAAGGTCTCTCACCAAACGGGGGAACTTGCTGAATATTTTCTTTATAGGCTGCATCCTAAGTTTCATAACGGCGACCTGAAGGTCGCTTACCGTCCTGTCAAGGCTGGTAACCGCCTCAACGAGCTTCTCAACGGCCTCCCCTCTACACTCCTTTTCAACGTCCTGGGTAACCCGAAGTATCCTGTTCCTGTCAAGAACTATCTCACCGACAAGGTTCATTAGGTTCTCTACCCTTTCAACGTCAACCCTTATGGTCTCTGAACTTTTCTTCTCCTGCTTCTTGGAGGTCTTCTGTTTTGAGGCAGGCGTCTTTTCGGCAGGGGTTCTGGCAGTTTCAGAAGTGGCAGCAGGAGGCGTTTCACTTCTTTGTGGAGGAGGCTGTTTCTTCTCTTCACCTCCAGAAGGCTCTTTTTTCTTAATCAGATCTTTTACGTCTTTTCCCTCTTCTATGAGCTTCTCTATCTCGGGAATAACGTCCATAGGACGTTTGTCGGGAGGCATCAGGATTATCTCTTCCAGAATTCCGGCAAGGTCTTTATCTGGGAACTGTTTTATAAGTTCTTTCAGTTTATCGGAGATTCCCTCTACAAACTCCAGTTCTTCCTCTTTCTGAACTTCAGGAGAGTGTGAAGAGGAGCTCTCTGTAGAACTCTCTGATGAAACTGGAGATTCACCCTTCAGAACGGCGTCAAGCTGAGAGAGGAGCCCCTCTATCTCCTCCATGTCGGGGAGCTCCTGACTCTCCTTAAGCATCTGGAGGGCTTCCTTCAGTTTGTCTATACCCTCCAGAATAACGTCCATTATCTCAGGGGTGAGCTTTAGCTCGTCGTTTCTAAGCTTGTTAAATATGTCTTCAATTCTGTGGGCTATCTCAACAACAGGGGTTAGGTTCAGAAAACCTGCTCCCCCTTTAAGTGTGTGCATTCCCCGGAATATTTTGTTGAGAAGTTCCTTGTCTTCAGGGTTCGACTCAAGGTCAACGAGATCCTGATCAAGGTTTTCAAGGATCTCCTCAGCTTCTACCAGAAATTCCTCTAATATCTCCTGAAGCTCCTCGGGAATCTCTACCTTCATAACCCTCTCCCTTAAAGGCCGAACTGCTTCATAATCTCGTCAACGTCTTCCTGAGAAACCTCTTTCTTCCACTCAAGCTCCTCAAGCTTTTTCTTTATCTCCTCTTTCTCCTCTCCCTCTTCTGTCTCCTCAAGACCTGCAACCAACGCAATTCTCATGATACTCTTCTCAAGGTCAACCAAAAAGTCTCTAACCTTTAAAAGCCTCTGTGCCATAATGTCTTGAAACTCAAGAAGGGTAAGAGAGTTCATAAGAGTTGTAAGAACAGAGTTTATTATGGACACAACCTCCTCTTTTTCTTCTCCCTCCATCTTCTCTACAAGCTGAACAGCTTTTTGGAGCTTCTCCATAGAGTCTCCAATAGCCTCAATCAACTTTTTAGTCGCCTCTTCACTTTCGCTGATTGCACTGTCTATATGTTTATTAACGGCTCTAAATCCCTCTCTTTTAGAGGAGACTTTAGAAAGTTCATCTTTGAAAGATTCAATAAGGGTGAGGAGCTCCTTTATTTCTTTCAGTAACCCCTTTTCCATCTCATCCTCCTCCGAACAGCGAATCAGTGCTCAATTTATTGAAGAAAGGAGGAGCGAACTACTCCTCCTTCAGCTCCTTAAGAAGATCCGATATGTCTATATCTAGCATCTCCACACTTTCCTGCGTCTGGAACGGAGTACTAGACTTTGAATTTCTAGCTATATCAGAGAATCCTGAAATAAGAGGTCTTCCCTTTTCGTCAAACCCTGTAGCTATAACCGTTACCTGAATTGATCCCTCAAGCTCGTCGTCAAGGGTTACACCGAAGAAGAAGTTGGTGTCGTCCCTTTTAGCCCTCTCCTTTATGAGGCCGGCTGCTGCGTAAGCCTCGTCAAGGGTGAGGTCTGAACCTCCGCTGATGTTTACAAGTATCCTGCTTGCCCCCTCTACCTGTACGTTCTCAAGGAGGGGGTTGTCTATTGCCTTCCTGGCTGCGGTGAGAGCTCTGTCCTCTCCGCTGGCCTCACCTATACCGATGAGGGCGTAACCACCGCTGTGCATAACCGTTTTGACGTCTGCAAAGTCAAGGTTTATTAGGCCGGGTTTTGTTATCACCTCAGTTATACCCTTAACCGCCTGGTAGAGAACGTTGTCGGCAAGTTTGAAAGCGTTAAGAATGTTCATATCCTTAGGTGCAATGGTTAAAAGCTTCTGGTTGGGGATAACCATGAGGGTGTCAACAAACTCTTTAAGCCTTCTGATTCCTGCCTCTGCGTACTCCTGACGACGGCGTCCCTCAAAGTCAAAGGGCCTTGTTACAACTCCTACTGTCAGTATTCCCATATCTTTGGCTATCTTTGCTACTATCGGCGCTGCTCCCGTTCCCGTTCCTCCTCCCATTCCGGCGGTTATGAAGACCATGTCGGAGCCTTCCAAAACTTCCCTTATTTTAGGTTCGTCCTCAAGGGCTGCCTGCTCTCCGATTTCGGGCTTACCTCCGGCTCCTAAACCTTTGGTTAACTTCTCTCCTATCTGAACCTTTATAGGAACGGGAAGCTTTGATAGAACCTGAGCGTCTGTGTTTATGGCAACAAAGTCAATTCCCTCGATTCCCATTTCGTACATTCTTGCTACGGCGTTTCCACCACCGCCACCTACGCCGATTACCTTTATTACAGGTCCTTGAAAAAGGTCATCAGCTATATCAAACATAATCTCACCTCCTCACACTAAATAATATCCACGATAAAACGCCAGAGTGCGGCAAAGAAACCTCCAGTCTTTTCGTAGGAACTGGTAATATCTTCTTTAATATCAGACAACTTCTTCCTATCTTCCAAAGAGGCGATGTAATTGGTAACCCCCACTATAGGAGAAAGAGCTACATCCTTAACCTCTGGATGAGAAGGAATAGGAATAGTTACGGGAACTTTAAAAATCTTCTCGGCCAGAACGTTGATATCCTTTAACTTAGAAAGGCCACCTGTAAGGTAAACACCACTAAGGTTTTCAAGGAGATCTTGGTCTTCTTCTACGAGAAGAGCCTTAATGTCTTTGAAGACTTCCTTCAACTTTAAGTGAATGAGAGCTGCAATGAGAATCTTAGGAACTTTTACTGTTCTACTACCGTAGTTAACGTGGACAATCTCCTCCTTGTTTACGTTAAATGCATAAGCACTACCGTACTCTTTATACAGCCTTTCCGCTTCCGTTCTGCTTATTTTTAATTTCTTAATAAGAAATTCAAGTATGTCTGTACTTCCAAATGGTAAGTGGCGCAAAAGAACAGGTTTATCATCTCTGAAATACATAATTTCAGTATTACCTGCCCCCATGTAAAGTAGCAGGTTGTTGTTAAAGTAAGAGTTGGGCTGCCTTATACCAAAGGAGGAGGCAAACGATTGGAGAACAAGCCCCTTGAGTTTAAGCTTAAGTTCCTTAAGAAGATCCTCAAGTGTCTTAACATGAGAACGGGAGGCGAGAACTATAAAAGCTTTCATCGTAAGTTTTCTACCACTTCTACCTATAGGATTCTGTATGCCATCAACACTATCAACTATAAATTCTTGGGGTACAACGTGAATGACTTCATAATAACTTTTTACAGTCGGACCTTTGATTCTTAAAAGCTCATCCTTTGCCTTGTTTTTAACAACATTAACGTCGTTATGAGAAATAGTTTTTATACCGGGAAATTCGATGGACGCCTCCACTTGATAACCTAAAGTACATCCACCCGGAACGAGAACGTAAGCTTCGTCAGGAATGGCAACAGGAGATTCCAACTTTAAGCTGTTTAAAGCAGAGCTTAAAGACTCTTTGGCAGAAGCTAGGTTTACGATATTACCGTTCTTTATACCCCTTGAGGGAGCACTTTTAATTACAAACTGGTAAGTATCCTCTTTCCTGATAGAAAGTGAAGTTCTAATGGAGCTTGTTCCGAGATCTATTGTAAGTATTTTCCGAGCAAACATTTTCCTGCCTCCCCTTTATTACCAACATTTGTTCGAACCTAAAGTCATAGACTCCTGGCTTTAAGAAGCCTCCTTTAAAAAACCTATCAAATCGATTCCAAGCATCTCCCCCAATCCCAAGGAAGACCAGCAGCGGAGGAGATTCAAAGGCAAGTTGTACCCCACTGTCAAGTAAGGATATTTGTGGTTTCTTTCCCTTCAAGTTTAACTCTCTTAGTTCTAAAGCTAGAAGGCTTAGCTTCATTTTAACAGATTTTTTCAATCTCAAGAACCCGTTTTCAACAGTGAACGGAGAAGATTTCCCCCTGTAAAAGTAAACGGGATAACTTTCAATTTTTTCTACCCCTTTTTTTAGAACAAAGTCGTTTTCACCTACCAAGTAAGACTCTCTGTTAAAAATCAAAACAAATTTAGGGTGAACTTCCCAAATCTTTACTATTAGTTTACCGCCTTTCACATCTATAGAGCATCTCCTAACCCAGGGCAAAGACTCTATTTTCTTCCTTAAATCTGCCAGAAACTCTGGAGTCAGATCTTGACCCAAATGAACGTAAGACAGGACATACCTACTAATATCCGACTTCCAAGCTCCCCCCTTTTCAACAACCACAAACTGAACCTGGCTGAGTTTTGAAGGAGCTATCAGAACACTGTACAAGAGGCCAAGCCCAGTTACAATAAGAACAGCCAGTAAAAGCCACTTCCGTTTCACTCACTTCCCCGTTCGTTCAACATTTCCCCAATTAGTTCCTCAAAAGAGAGTCCGTCGTAGGCAGCTGCCTTAGGGAGAAGACTTCTTTCAGTTAAACCGGGAATTGTGTTAACTTCTAAAACGAAAGGAGAACTGTACCTGTTAAGCCTGAAATCTACCCGTACGGCTCCTTTGCACTCAAGAACTTTATAGACCTTTTCTGCAATTGACTTTAAACGCCTTTCAAGTTTGGGGTTAACAGGGGCAGGAATTAGGTATTTTGTTGCTGAATCTTCGTACTTGGCGGTGTAGTCGTAAAATTCCCTGTTGGGAAGAATTTCAACGGGAGTAAGGGCCCTTCCGTTAACCACTCCCACAGTAAGCTCTTTACCCTCAAGGTACTCTTCTATTAGAACTTTTGAATCGTAACTGAAGGCTTCAGAAAGGGCTTTTTCAAACTCTGACTGGGACTTTACCAGGCTAACACCAACACTTGAACCGGCCCTTGCTGGCTTTACAACGCAGGGGAATTCCAGATCATCTGCATCTACAGCCTCTCCTTTATAAAGGGTTATACCGGCAGGAACGGGAATACCGTAACTTTTCAAAATCCTTTTGGTTAAGTCTTTATCTATAGAGATGGCACTTGGAGCAACGCCGCAGCCGGTGTAGGGAATTCCCATAATTTCAAGAAGTCCCTGAACGGTTCCGTCTTCGCCGGGAGAACCGTGGAGAACGAGGAACGCCTTATCGGGTTTAATGTTGGAAAGTTCTATCGGGAGTTTCTCGGAAAGTTCCACAGGGAAAACCTGATGTCCCAACTTTTTAAGAGCAGATATTACGCTCTCTGCACTCTTCTTTGAAATTTCAGACTCCGGAGAGGGCCCTCCGTAAATAACGGCAACTTTCACTTTTCCAACCTCTTTTTTACTATTTCAACAGCTTCTTCTAACCTGTTCCCCCTTGAACCCTTTACAAGAACAGCCTTGCCGCAAAAGGGGTATTCGGATAAAAAGTTAAGGAACTCCTCTCTGTCTGTAAAGTGGTAGGCTTTTCCTTTAAATACCTTTACCATTTCGGCCGTCTCTTTCCCGAAGGCTATGAGTTCGTCAACGCCGGCCTTTACAAGCTCCTCTCCCAACAGACGGTGTTCAGAAGGAGAGAATTTACCGAGCTCTAACATCTCTCCGGCTATGACAACTTTCGGCATTTTGAAAAGGGAGAGAACTTTTACGGCATTCCTAAAAGAGGCAGGGTTTGCGTTGTAGGAGTCGTCTATCAGGACGCCCTTCTGTAAGCGGTAGATTTCCATTCTCATTTTGGGTGGACGGAACTTCTCAACCTCTTTGAGGAGAGAGAGAGGGTAATCAAGAATTTTTAGGAGGGCTCCCCCCACCAAAGAGGCGTTCACCACCGAAAAGCCGGGAACGGAAGTGAAGAGGTCTATCTTTTCCCCGAAAACGCTAATTCCGAACTTAGTTCCCTCCGAAGAAGGTTCAAGGTAGGTGAGTTTAACGTCTCCATTCTCTCCGAAAGTTACGGTCTCTTTAGACTCAGAGTATGAGGAGAGGTGGGCAGGAACAACTGAGACTTCTGCAGAGCGGGTAAGTGAGAACTTTTCCCTCAAAAGGCTTTCAAAGTCTCCAAAGCCCTGAAGGTGAGCCCTCTCAACTGAAGTAACGACCCCTACGTGAGGCTTCAGGAGTGAGGAGAGCTCC
>Ga0256831_1000522_pt1 | contig 19717 bp, 16 predicted proteins | sample 132544metaG_FD_189087 | JGI IMG/M metagenome (GOLD analysis project Ga0256831, IMG submission 189087) | Hydrothermal vent microbial communities from Lau Basin, Pacific Ocean - 132-544 | ecosystem: Environmental > Aquatic > Marine > Hydrothermal vents | place: Pacific Ocean: Lau Basin | collected... | reverse complement strand
AAATACTTTTATTTAGCTTTATTTTATTGGCATTTTTTAATTTAAAAGCACAAGATGTAACCGGAAAATGGAAAACCATTGATGATGAAACCGGAAAACCAAAATCAATTATCGAAATTTATCAAAAAGATGGTAAATATTATGGAAAAATTATAAAATTATTGACGGAAGAAAACAAAGATGGCATATGTCATACTTGTGAAACTAAATATAAAAACAAAAACATTATTGGTTTGGTCATTTTAAAAGACTTAAAAAAAGACGGTGATGAATATGGCGATGGAGAAATTATGGACCCAAAAAATGCCAAAACCTACAGTGCATACATAAAATTGGATAACCCGGATAAATTAAAAGTTCGCGGCTACATCGGTTTTTCTTTATTAGGTCGTACACAATATTGGCAACGGGTTAAATAACAAAAAATTAAAATCTTATTCATTAAAACTGTTCTATATCAGAGCAGTTTTTTTGTAACTTTGTTATAATAAAAAAAACATTATGAAAAAATTTATCTTATACTTTGTAATCATTTCCGCTCTCGTCTTAGGTGGTTTATATGCCTTTGACTATTATGTCCCCTACAGTAACGGCTGGCGCGCCGGCAAACTTATCAAATTCAGCCATAAAGGCGTGATTATTAAAACATGGGAAGGCCAATTAAGTACCGGTATTGGACAAGACCTCTTATGGAGTTTCTCTGTGGAAGACCGCGATAAAACCGTTATTCAAAAAGCTATTGATTATCAAGGACGTGGTGTCAAAATACGCTATATAGAACGGTTTTGGCGTATCCCTTGGTTAGGTAAAACAAAATATTTTGCCAAAGAAATCGTTTTAGATAAACAAGCCGAAGAAATAGGGAACTAATAAAACTTATCCATGTCTAAATTTTTAGGACTTTTTTTGTTGTGGGCACAACTAATTTTGGCTCAAACCGGCCGGCATTATGCCAATGAATTTTTAAACATTGGCGTAGATGCCGGTGCTTTAGGTATGGGCAATGCCGTCATTGCTTCATCGCAAAATGGCACAGCCGGCTATTGGAATCCGGCAGGACTCAGTCAAATTAGCAGACAACAAATAAATTTGATGCATGCGGCTTATTTTGCCAATATAGCCCAATATGATTATATGTCCTATGCAAAACCTATTAATAAAGAAATGGGCATGAGTTTGTCCCTGATACGCTTTGGGGTCGATAACATCATGAATACGTCCCAATTGATTGATGACCAGGGCAACATAAATTATGATCGAATTACCTATTTTTCGGCAGCTGACTATGCCATTATTTTGTCATTAGGAAAAAAAAACATACTCAAAAACTTATCTGCCGGTGCCTCAGCTAAAATAATTTACCGACATATAGGCGATTTTGCTTCCGGTTATGGATTTGGTTTTGACATTGGGTTACAATATCAACTCAGGAAATGGCAACTGGGTGTTATGCTTAGAGATGCCACAACAACTTTTAGTTATTGGACCGTAGACCAAAATACTTTTCAGGCTATTGCAGATGCTATCCCGGGCCAAAATAACACCTCCCCTAAGGCCGTGGAGTTAAGCCTGCCCAAAATGCAATTGGGTATTGCACGTCACTTTCAACTAAAAAAAAATTGGCAATTATTAACCGAGTTGGATTTTAATGCACGTTTCTTTCAAATGAATACACTTATCAGTTCTAAGGCTATCAGTATAGATCCATCATTAGGATTAAATTTTTCTTATAACAAAATGGCTTTTATTCGTTTAGGTATAAACAATTTTAGAAAAGAAATATCTTTTGATACCGAAAGCCTAAAATTTCAACCCAATGCCGGTTTAGGGTTTAGATACAAAGGACTTCAATTAGATTATGCCCTGACTAATATTGGCTCTAACAATTTCTTTTCACATGTTTTCTCGCTCCAAATTGATTTGGAACATTTTATAAATCCCGGAAATTAACACTTTTAAAACGCTATATTTTCCTTGAATAAATTTTAAATTATTAAAACTTTAAAATACTTCAAAAGCCTTTATTTCTGCACAAATAAAATTGTATTTTTGTGACGAATAATCATAAAAATTATAAACTATGGCTTTTAATTTACGAAACAGGAATTTTTTAAAACTCTTAGATTTTACCCCCAAAGAAATCAAATTTTTGATTGACCTATCGGCCGATTTAAAAAAAGCAAAATATGCCGGCACCGAACAAGCTTTACTCAAAGGCAAAAATATTGCTTTAATCTTTGAAAAAGCGTCAACCCGTACGCGTTGTGCGTTTGAGGTAGCTGCTCATGACCAAGGTGCTAATGTAACCTATTTAGGACCCACCGGATCTCATATTGGTAGCAAAGAAACCATGAAAGACACTGCCCGTGTGCTCGGTCGTATGTATGACGGTATTGAATACCGCGGATTTGGACAAGATATTGTCGAAGAGTTGGGTAAATATGCCGGGGTGCCTGTTTGGAACGGCTTAACCAATGAATATCACCCGACACAAATCTTGGCAGACTTTTTAACGATGCAAGAACATTCAGATAAACCTTTGCATAAAATTTCTTTTGCCTATTTGGGTGATGCACGAAATAATTTAGGCAATTCGCTTATGATTGGTGGGGCCAAAATGGGCATGGATGTTCGCTTGGTAGCGCCTAAAGATTTGCAACCTGATGAAGATTTGGTAAAAATAGCCCGGGAAATAGCCAAAGAAACAGGTGCTAAAATTACCATTACCGATAAGGTAGAAGAAGGGGTGAAAGGCGTCGATTTTATTTATACCGACGTTTGGGTATCGATGGGTGAACCGGAAGAAGTGTGGAAAGATCGCATTGGCAAACTCCTTCCCTATCAAGTCAATCAAGACTTAATGAATAAGACCGGTAATCCATCGACCAAATTTATGCATTGCTTACCTGCTTTTCATAACCGGGATACCAAAGTAGGCGAAGAAATTTACCAAAAATTTGGCATTAGTGCTATGGAAGTAACGGACGATGTGTTTGAAAGTGAAAATTCTATTGTATTTGATGAGGCAGAAAACAGGCTACATACCATTAAAGCCGTTATGGTGGCTACATTAGGCAAATAAAGCTAGGACTTATTAAATATAAAAAACCGGCTGTGGTAGCCGGTTTTTTTGCTTTATATTTATCCTACTCTGTTTGTGTGATAAATATATCTATATTTCTTGCTTCTTTTGATTCGGGATATTTTTCCTTAATAATTTCAAAATATTTTTTGGCTGCTGACTTGTTGCCTTGTTCCATAGCCAATTTACCGGCTTTTAAATAATATAAGGGTGCTGTATAATCATTGTCAGAAGCTTTAGCAGCTTTTACATAATAATCCAAAGCTTCTTTAGGCTGATCCAGCTCGACAAAAGCATCGCCAATTACACCATAAGCAGTAGGCTGTAAAATATCATCATCGGATTTAAATCTTGATAAATAAGAAACTGCTTTTTTATAATCACCATTTTTATAATAAATCAAACCCATATAGTAATTGGCCAAATTTGCTGCTTTAGTACCGCTATATTTTTCTTTAACTTGCGCAAAACCATATTTACCATCGGCACCATTTAAGGCTTTATCAAAATCGGCTTTCATTTCTTTTTCGTCCGATGTATTGATTCCTTTATCAAAATAAGTTTGTGCAGTTGCTAAATTGTTGGCAGCTTCTTTTTCAGTCGGAATTTTTACATTTTGATCATACCAAATGTAACCGGCTACTAAAACAATAATTGCCGCCAAACCGGTAAAAATCCATTTTTGATTTTTTTCTAAAAATTTTTCTAATTTGGAAGCGCCTTCATCTAAAGAAGTAAAAACTTCGGCCGTTGCACTTTCTTTTGATAAATAATCCAAATCATTTCCGCTTTTTTTCTCTTTTTTATATCCTTTCTTTTTGTAAGTTGCCATAATTCAATTTCTTTTTGGTGATTGCAAAGATAAGCCTTATGTTTTAAAAATTAAAATAATTTTTCATAATGCTTTGTGTTTCAAAATTATCAATTCTTTGTCAAAATTTCAGGAAGTTTAGCTAAGCCATCAAGTGTCAAATTAGGCGCCACATAATCAATAGCCGTCAATTTATCTTTTAAAATATGCCATAAACCACCGGTTATTAAGACTTTATAATGAGGACCAACCGCATTTTTTAAGACAGCAATCATATGATTGACCAAACCGGTATAACCAATTAAAACGCCATTTTGTATGGCTGTTTCGGTATTTTTTCCTAAAACATTATCCGGAAATTCCAAAGGAACCGAATCTAATTGCGATGTTTTATCGCCCAAAGCATTCATAGCTGTTTTTAGTCCGGGGGCTATATTTACGCCTAAAATTTCTCCTTTTTTATTGAGCACTGTAAAAGTCAGCGCTGTCCCAAAATCGATGATAATTAAATCTTGATGATAAACATGAAAGGCTGCTAATACATTGGCGACTAAATCGGAACCAATCTCATTAGGGCTGGGAATGTCGATATCTAATTGATTAAAAATATTTTGGTCTAAAATAATGAGCGGTTTGGGGTTCATTTTGTTTAAAATGTTGACAAATTGCAGTTTTAATTCCGGCACGACCGTACTTAATACCTTGGTTTTAATCTCATCAGGATGAATACCTGCTTCCCACATCGCATTGTGCAATTTTAGGCTATAATCTAATTCTTTGGCATCTTTTTTGGTTTTAAAACGCCAAATTTGCCGCCATTGTTCATTATATCTTATACCAACAACTACATTGGTATTTCCTATATCGACTACGAGTTTCATAAAAAATTCAAAATAAATTATTTAGTATGGGATTTCTATTATGACTTTAGTGCCTGCCGGTTGACCATCATGATTATATAAATCTTCAAAAGTAATTTTGTAATCATTTAAGAATTTTCTGGAAAAATAACGCAAACGGTCTTCCGAAAGCTTTATCCCGATGGACTCCCGTTTAAAGGTTCTGGCTTTATTGATTTCTTCAGCTCTTATTCGGCCTATCCCATTATCAATGATTTCAATAACATAATAAAATTCATCTTTAGGATAAATATTTACGGTCAAATTTTTGGGGCCTTTTTTAGGCGACAAACCATGCCACAGGGCATTTTCGATAAATGGTTGTATCAGTAAAGGTGGAATTTTAATTCTGTTCAAATCCAATTTTTCAGACACATTCAAGTCAAAATTTATCTCGTTAGAAAAACGGATATTTTCTATAGAAACATACATGCGCAATGTTTCTATTTCTTCTTTCAGGCTTACCTCTCTTACAATAGTTGATTGTAAAATTGTCCGGACTAATTTTGAAAAGGTACTTAAATAAGCAACGGCTTCTTTGGGACGGCCTTGTATAATAAACATTTTTAAAGAATTTAAAGCATTAAAAACAAAATGCGGATTCATACGGGCACGTAACAGGCTTTGTTCCAAATTCATCAATTGGCGTTGGTTATTCAACTGTCGTTGTTTATAAAAAATTAAGCCTAAAACAATCATCAGTAAAACCAATAATAAAGTAAAATAAAAGGTTTTTTTGGTGCGAATTAATTTAGCTGTAACTAATTGATTTTTTTGGCCCAAAGCAGCGATTTTGTCTTTATTATCTAATTGTATTTGTTTTATAATTACATCCGCCACCAATTGACGGTTTTTCTCATTTAATATTTCATTTTGTTTTTCATTAAATTTCTTATAATATGCCAAAGCTTTTTTATAATGACCTTGTGCCGATTCTATTTCAGCAAATTGTTGGTAGGCAATTTGTGCCACCGAAGGAATCTTTTTGTCCAAAGCAATTGAAAGTCCCTTTTGCAAATATTTTTTGGCCAAGTTATAGTTCTTTGCCTTTGCATAAGCTTCTCCTAAATTGACATATACATCAGCTAAATAATAGGCATCCCCTAAATTAGAAGCCAATTTAAGATTGGGTAAAATTTTTTGTATAGCTTTATCTATATTTCCTTTTTTTAAATAAATGTTTCCAATGCTATTATTGCAGATAACCTTGCCGACTGTAGATTTGATTTGCTGATTATATGATAATGATTTTTTATAATATTCTAAAGCTTTTTTTAAGTTTCCACGCTTTTCATAAATGCCTCCTATATTCTGATAATTAATAGCCAAGCCCAATTTGTTATCAAATTTCTTTTCGATCTCCAAAGCTTCCAAAAAATGTTCTAAAGCCAAATCGTCACGTTGTAACAAATGATAAATATTACCAATACTATTATGCGAAATGGCAATATTTTCAATAATAAGACGCGTTTTTATTTTCACATTTTTAGCCAAAGCCAAAGCCTTGTTATGAAACTCTAGTGCAGATTTGACTGCATCCATACGACGGTAAATTACGCCAATCATATTCAAACTGTAAATGCGGAAAAAAGGATCACTTATTTTTTTTGCGACATTTAAAGCTTTTTGATGAAAAAAAATAGCCTGCGGATAATTGGCTGAGATACGGTTGAGTTTACCCAAAGCATTGAAGGCATAAGCTTCTCCTTCTTTAAAATGATATTTCTGACTTAACGAAAGAAATTCTTTTAAAGCAAGCGAATCATTTTGATAGCGATATAATAAACTGTCTAATGTGTAAACCTTTTTAATCCGTTTTTGGACAATGGCCTTAAAAAGACTATCCCGCTTGGATTGCTGTGGAAAAATGCTTGTTGAAAACATAAAGGTCAACAAACACCATAAAACAATTTTACGAGACATCATTTAATTTAATTAAAGTTTCTTTTTAGCTTCTTTCCAATAGTCTTCCATTTCATCCAAAGACATCTCTTTTAGATCTTTCCCCTCTTCTTTTGCTTTATTTTCCAAATATTGAAAACGCTTGATAAATTTTTTGTTGGTTTTTTCTAAAGCTGACTCGGGATTAATACCTTTAAAACGGGCATAATTGATCAAAGCAAAGAGTAAATCACCGAATTCCTCTTCCATTTTCTCATTGTTACCTTTAACCTCTTCAGCTTTAAATTCTTTGATTTCTTCCAACACTTTGTCCCAAACAGGCTGTGCTTCTGACCAATCAAAACCAACACCTTTGACTTTTTCTTGAATGCGTAAAGCTTTAATCATGGCCGGCAATGATTTAGGAACCCCTTCCAAAACAGATTTTTTACCCTCTTTTAATTTTAACTTTTCCCAGTTTTCTTTTACTTCCTTTTCATCCTTTACTTTTACATCACCATAAATGTGTGGGTGACGATAAACTAATTTATCACTGATTGCTTCTGTTACATCTGCTATATCAAAACTTCCGGTTTCAGAACCTAATTTAGCATAAAATACGATATGTAAGAGCAAATCCCCCAATTCTTTTTTAATTTCGTCCATATCCTTTTCCAAAATGGCATCTGCTAATTCATAAACTTCTTCTATAGTTAAATGTCGCAAACTATCAAAGGTTTGTTTTTTATCCCATGGACAAGATTGACGTAAATCGTCCATAATATCTAACAATCGGGAAAATGCTTGTAATTTCTCTTCTTTGGTATGCATATGAAAAAAATTAAATAAGTTGGTTAAAATAATCGATTGCCTGGATCGGATATGAGCCAAACCATGTAAAGGGTTCACCTTTTACAAGTAAAATTCGGGTATGAGGTAATACCTTTTGTAGTTCTTCACGATGCTTTTCTTTAAACGGATAAGGTTCCGAAGATAATAAAATGACTTCAGGAGACATTTGTTGTAAATCTTTCAAAGATAAAACCGGATATCTTAAACGGTCCTTTAACATATTATCAAAACCTGCCAATTGCATCATCTGATGAATAAACGTATCACCTCCGATACTCATCCAAGGATCTCGCCAAATCATGTAAACTGCACGGAGGGATTGCCTTGATTTCGATTTCAATAATGTTTCTTTTTTAAGGTTTATCTCTGAAATAATTTGACGCGCTATTTGTTGCCTTTGCAATATGCTTCCCAAATCTTTTATTAACTGCGCATTGCTTTTAAGATTAAAAACATCGGATACATAAACAGGTGCAATTTCATTTAAAGCCAAAGTCAATTCTTTTGGATTTTCTTCCTTACTGGCTAAAATCAAATCGGGATTTAAGGCTTCGATACTTTCCTTTTTAAAATTTTTTGTTCCCCCGATAATTTTTTTTTGTTTTCGCCAAGGCAAAGGATATTTACAAAAACGTGTGATACCCACAACTTCTTTGTCCAAACCGAATGAATATAACAAGTGTGTTATAGAAGGAACCAAGGAAACAATACGTATGGGGATTTCTTCAAAAGAAAGTTTTCGTCCCAGTTGATCCTGAATTTCTAAAATTGTCATAAGCATTAAAGTTGCTCGCCGGCAGCTTTTAATTTTTCGGTATTATCTGCTAATCTTAAAGCATCAATTATTTTATCCAATTCACCATTGATAATATTTTGCAAATCATATAAAGTCAAATTAATACGGTGATCGGTTACCCGGCCTTGCGGATAATTATAAGTGCGTATTTTGGCAGAACGGTCACCACTGGACACCATTGACTTTCTAAATTGGGCATCTGCTTCTTGACGTTTCTTAAGTTCAATTTCATATAAACGCGAACGTAATACGCCCAAAGCCTTTTCATAATTTTTGTGTTGCGATTTTTGATCTTGACATTGTGCCACTATTCCTGTTGGAATGTGTGTTAACCGTACAGCCGAATAGGTTGTATTAACTGATTGACCGCCCGGACCTGAAGACATAAACAGATCCTTCCGGATATCATTGGGATTTATTTGAACATCAAATTCTTCGGCTTCAGGCAATACCATCACTGTCGCTGCAGAAGTGTGTACCCTTCCCTGTGTCTCAGTTTGTGGGACACGCTGCACACGGTGCACACCTGCTTCGTATTTCATCGTGCCATAAACATCATCACCACTTATCTTGAAAATCATTTCTTTAAAACCACCTGAGGTACCTTCATTAAAATCCACTATTTCTGTTTTCCATCCTTTTTTATCGGCATATTTTGTATACATACGGTACAAATCACCTGCAAAAATACTCGCCTCATCTCCCCCAGTTCCCGCGCGTATTTCAACAATAACATTTTTAGCGTCTTCGGGGTCCTTAGGTATAAGCATGAATTTTATTTCTTCCTCTAATTCTGGTAGTCTACTCTGTGCTTGCTCTATTTCAGCTCTGGCCATTTCTACCATTTCCGGATCGGTTTCTTCGGATAATAATTCTTTGGCTTCCGCCAAATTGTCTTGTAAAGCTTCGTATTCTTTTATTTTGACCATTAACTTTTCTAAATCTTTATATTCTTTGTTAATGGCAATATATCGTTTTTGATCAGAAATTATATCGGGTTGAATTATCAAATCTGATACTTCATCAAAACGATTTTTTATTAATTGAAATTTATCTCTCATCCGCTATGCTTTTTGACAAAAATATAAAATATTAAGCGATTATAAAATAAAAACATCCACCTATTTCAGGTGGATGTTAAATATTATATTTTGGTATGGGTTTAATAATTCCACATATCTTCTTCGTAATTACGTATTTTCTCTTTGATTCGTTGCGATTCTAAAAGTTGTCTTAAAGCATTATCATGTATATATTCTTTGATTGCTCTATCACCGTAAACATTATCTTCTTTGTATATTATCCCACTAAAACGTCTCGCATTCAGCAAATGATCATAATCAATGGGATGCGTGGTATTTCGAGGGTTAAACGCATAGTAATTATGTAAAGTCAAACGCGCATCAGGAAAAAATACCCAGAAAACTTCCACTAAGTCCGGAGTAACACCGGCAGCCATTCCTTTCGGATCAACAGCAACGGGTGCAATGCCTAACAAACGGTATTTAAGCTCACCATATTTTGCATCAAAATACCAGATACCTCTTACATGAAACTCTTCAATCGTCTCGGAATTAACATGGAATTCATTGATATATTGCGGATCGACATAACCTTCGTCATTAAATTGATCACGACCTGCATCAGTCGTATCTATGGCAGTCATACGGTCCTTAATTTCATCCAAAGTCAATTTTTGTGTAAAATATGAATCAGCATACACCTTTGTAATTTCACCGCTTTTAATACCATGATATAATGCATCGAACAATGAACGAACATTTGGCATTGCTGCTAAAGTATCGGTCGGATAATATAGGGGCAGATTGAAACGCTCATCTAAATCTATACGTTCCCATACTTGTTTACCCCATAATATATCACGGTCTTCTGTATAAGGATAAGGCAATGGCAAGCTAAAGTCCATTTTCTTTTGCTTACTGTTTTTCACCCCTATTTCAGAAGGATCCTTGGCATTGAGAATATTAAATTGCGCAAAACCTGTAAAGTTTAATGACAAAAATGCAATAATTAAAAATACTTTTTTCATTTGATGATGTTTATTTAATCTTTAACGAACTGAATCGCAACTTTTATTTTTAGTTGATTATTTCGACAATAACCGGTGAAACTTTTTTTATTTGATAACCTGAATTCCCCTTCAAATAAGCTCTAATATTATAAATCTGAACATTCTGCCCACGTTTTACACGTCGCAACAATTGTTTAGCTTTGCTATCCAAACGGGTCCCATTCACGCGTAAAGTAGGTTGACCAGGAACTTTAAAGTCAAAACTTCTAACACCTAATTTAACATCAAAGTCAAAATCTGGCAAAGTAGCATTGATGGTTGACAACTCTAAATTCCTTTTAGGCATTTTAACCACGCCACTTTCTCCACGAACTGTTCCAACTGGAGGCGGAATGTTTTTCACACGAAAGGTTTTGCTGTCTGTAACAGTCTTGCCGTTTACTTTTCCACTGACCTTGATTTGGACATTCTTACCCTTATATTTGGTCACATTCATAATATATTTACCTGTGCCAACTTTCTTAAGTCCGGGCGCGGAAACAGATATTTTATTATCAGGCACGCCAGGTATAGAAATAGATAAAGGATTGTCAACACCACGGTAAACGACATTCATTTTGTCAGCAGAAATAACAGCACTATTAGGCACGGGTATAACTGCATACTTAACAACAAAAGGTAATTTTACATCTTTGTTATTTTCGTCAAAAACGATTTCACCTTTCACTTCTTTCTCACCAACATTACCTGCCGGCAAGTTTAAGTGGACATAACCACTGGTTAATAAATCCTCGGGAACAGGTTTGCCATTAATCATTACTTTTTTGAAAGACATGGTACTATCTACACGACCTAAAGCTACTTTTCCGGTCACTTTTTCACCAGGGAAATATGCTGATTTATCAAGCACTACAACCGGTTCATAATTGGTTACGGAAACATCTGAAGCCATTTGACCCCGTATCATGTTTGATAGTATCTCATTTTCCGTTTCTGCTCCCTTATTTACATAACTATCTAATTTAAAAATAGTAGAAACCGTAGGGAAACCTTCGAAATTTGCCATTAACCATGGTTCCTTTCTTTTGCCCTTTTTGCCATGTACTTCGTCTTTGGTATCGAATCTTTCTTCAATATTCTTTTTCATGGTGGCAGACAAAGGTTTGCCATCAATTTTTAAATTGAGTAAATAATTTCTATAATCCTCAATGGCTTTCTTAAATTCCTTAGCTTTCTTGGTTTCCTTACCGTTTAAAAAGAACATATTATCCACTGTACTGGATTTGTCCATACTTTCATAATCTAATTTTTTGGGTATTTTCCCATTAAATTCTTTTTTAAGAATTTCGTTTTTCAAGTTATGAATGTAATTTTGAAAATCCTGTGTTTTTTTCTGTAATTCATTAGCCGTTTTATACTTTTCACCATATTTTGCTGGTTGTTCTTTAGCTTTTACGGCTAATGTTTTTAAAAGATAATCATTTGATTGCGACTTCATTTTTGTTGCGGCCACCACTTCTTCTGATGATTTTCCAAAAGCCGAAAGGACTTTTTTAGACATTTGAAGTGCCAGCATGGCAATAAAAATCAAGTACATCAAATTAATCATTTTCTGTCTTGCTGTTAATTTACCTCCTGCCATTATAATTTTATTTTAATTAATTTAAATTTTAGTTGAAAATACTTATTTACGACTTGCATTCATTGCTGAAAGCATTCCACCGTAAACATTGTTCAATTCAGCTAAATTTTCTTTCAATTTAGCCATATTATCTTTCAACTGTTGGGCATAATGAGCAGTTTCTTCGTTGGCAGTGGCATTTTTATTCACACTTTCCAATTGCACTTTATAAAGGGAATTTAAACTTTCAAGTTGAGCTGAAGCCAAAGCCAGTTCTTCGGCATATTTTTTAGTTGCACCGGCAGCATCAGTGGCCACATCCATACTTTTTGCCGCTTCATGTAATTTATTGATGCTTTCGCCTAAGCTTTTCATCAAATTAGAATCCAACTGTGCTTCTTGTAACATTTTATCTAATTTTTCAGACAAACGTGCTTCCAATTCAGCCTCTGTTTTATCTTTTCTTTGTCTGGGGGCACCACCGGCTAATTCCGGATAGACCAATGACCAGTCAAGTTCTTCCTCTTGCGGTTCAAAAGCAGAAACAAAGAAAATAAGCGCTTCGGTACCTAAACCTAACATTAATAAGACATCGCCCGGAATACCAAAAATAGGCATGTGTAAGATTTTACCTAAAGCACCCAATATAACGATTGATGCACCTATACTATATGCCATATGGAATATAGTCTTGATTTTTTTTGATGATTTTAAAGCCATAATAAATAAATTTTAGTAGTTAGTATTTGTTTTATTTGTGAGTTTTTATTGATTATCCTATTAATTTTGCCCTTTCCGTTTCATATGACGGGCATTAACACCCATAAAGTCTTGTACACAACGGAAGCCAATATAACTTCTGGCTGTATCGGCATACTCATATGCTCTGGAATGTACTTGAATAAAATATTTGACATCTTTCCACGAACCTCCTCTGATAATTTTTCTTTTGTTATCATAAGCATCGGTTGTGGGGTTAAATGAGGCGCCAAAATAGTAGGAATCCGGATAATATGATGAGTTAGTCCATTCGGCAACGTTACCTGCCATATTATACAAATTGTAACCATTTGGATTATAAGATTTGGCAGGAGCTGTAAACACAGCTTGATCCGACCCATAATCACCTCTTAGCGGTTTAAAGTTTGCTAAAAAGCAACCTTGATCATTCATGGTATAAGGACCACCCCATGGATAATCATTACCTTCCATACCACCACGGGCAGCATACTCCCATTCGGCTTCTGTAGGTAAACGGAATTTATGTAAAGGCGCACGGTTTTTACTTCTTAAAAACCAGGTCATCTTTTTGGTGCGGTAATCCGCAAAGGCTGTTGCTTGATACCAGTTTACGCCTACCACAGGGTATTCACTGTAAGCGTCATGCCAAAAATAATCGTCGTGCATGGGTTCATTGTACGCATACATAAAATCTTTTACCCAAACAGTCGTATCGGGATATACTTGCACTATTGTATCTTTTATGTGTTTGGATCTTCTTTCGCCTTTTCTGGCAGCTTCACCCGTATCATACCAACGAAGTTTATAGACGAATTTCGTCACGTCAAACATACGATCGGCGTCACCGGTTTCTTCGATGGGTAAATACATAGAATCCATCACTTCTGCATAATACTCATCCGGAAATTTATTGGTGTTAAATATTAAGGGAACATCCCAGTTTAAAACTTTTCCGGCATTTTCATCATCCGGGTTACTTAAACTACCATATGTATTCATCATATATTTATTATAAGCATTTTTGGTAGTATCCAAGCTTTTAAACATATACTTTCCAATACCTTTCTTTGGTGTTGCTTCCATTTCTTCTGCCAGTACCGCTAAACGATAACGAATAATCGAATCGCGCACATAATTTACAAATTCACGGTACTCAGCATTGGTAATTTCGGTTTCATCCATGTAAAATGCGCGGACGGTAACAGTTCTTGTGGGTGCATTCAAGGCATATTCCTTATCCTCATTTTGCTTACCCATTACAAAAGCGCCACCGGGAATTAAACTCATGCCATATGGGCGATAGGGATGCCAGGTGTGCCCTTTAACACCGATGACTTCACCTCTTTGATAGTTATTTCCACATCCAGTTAATAAACTTGCAATAATAGCAGTGAAAGCTATGATTCTTTTCATAAATATGTTAAATTTAATCGTATTGTTCTATGTATCTATTCTAACGCACAAATATAAAAATAAAATAATAGTATCAACAAATTTTTATGCATTTATATTTGTCTTTTATTTAATTCATAATAAATAAACATCATAAGGATTTAATTTGTAATATTTTATTAAACTTTTTATGAGTATCATTTATAATGAGTTTTTTTCAATAAATTTATATATACGCGGTGTTATTTGTCCGGAAATTGCTTGCTGATAATCTTTTTCATTGCATGGAAAAAGTATTTCATTTGTCATTTCCGGCAACTTAAACCACCAACGGTTTGTATTCGGATTTTTATAAAAAATCAAGTTAAATAATTTATGTTCCACATGAAATTTAATCATTTCCGACCATCTTATATTGGGATAATCAGGCTGATATCTATTCTTTCCCTCGATATAATACCATAATATTTGAGCCATTAACTGGCTGCCAGTATTAGCTTTATCCCACAACGGATTATACTCAAATATACCAAAAAATCTGTTTTGTGTCCCGACACCAGCCAGCCGAGACAATCTGCATATATCTATGCCATTAAAACCATTTGGACGCCCTTCTTTATGAGCCGGCATATCGCTGTATTTAATACTTCTGGCATCAATACTCACAAAATTTGCTTGACGTAATTCAGGTTCAAAATCCAATATTTGATTTTGCATCTCTCCTAATTTATAATAATCAATATAAAGTTGATCAAATATTTTAAATTTGGCCGGATGATTATAATAAGTTTGAACCCCCATTACATTTAAGTATTGGAAATTAGCTGTTTCTTTATGTAACAAAACCTGCAAATAATTTTCATTATCTATTTCAATGTCTGACAGTGAGCTATCTATGATTGCGTCTATAACGCTCAGATTATATATATTATTGCCTGAATCTAAAAAATCTGTTACGGCCAAACTTAAATCTTGAGAACCGCCTAATATGACGACACTGGCATCTTTAGGAAGTTGGGCAAGTACTATTCGGAGTAATTCAAGGCTTTTTAAAGGGGACTCTGTTTCTATCAAATTCCCCAAATCAACCAAATTCAATGACCAATTACCGGGAAACAGACGATAAAAACTTTGCCGTATTTGATCTGGGGCAAACTTTGTTCCTTCATTATCTATGGCATTTCGATCCTCGTTTACACCAATAATGAATATATCAGCCTCATAATGGCTTGGCTGAAAACCGGGCAAATGCACGGCTATGTTACCGCCTATTATCCCCAATGATTTAGCTTCATCAAAATCAAAATCGATTGTAAGAGGCTTTAAATAATCATACATTTTATTTCAAATTCTTTTTGGCCACTTCCAAAGTAATCGTTTCCGGATCTGTACCTTTAGGCAGCATAACTTTCTTTTTGCCTTTTACCACAACCAATCTTCCCCATTTCCCTTTTTGAAGACTTATACCTTCCTCAGGCCACACTTTAATCATTTTTTCTTTTTCCTTACGTAGCTTATTTTGAATCAACTCGGTAATGTCGTTATCAGACAAATTATCAAAATCATATTTTTTAGGGATATTAATAAATAAATCATTCCATTTAATAAAAGGACCGAATCGTCCTTTTCCTTTAAAAACGGGTTTTTCGTCATAAAAAGCAATAGGTTCATCAGCTTTGCGTTTCTTTTCAATCAACTCAATCGCTTCCGGAAGACTAACATTTAAAGGGTTCAGGTTTTTAGGTATGGAAATAAATTTACCATCATAAATAATATAAGGTCCGTAACGCCCCGTTGCAATTACCACATCTTTTCCTTCATACTGTCCAATATTTTTAGGAAACGCAAACATGGCTAAAGCTTGCTCTAAAGTAATATCATTTAAACTGACCCCATGTGGCGCCCCGGCAAAAACCGGTTTTTCTTCTTCATTTGATTCACCAATCTGCACCAGTGGTCCATATTGCCCTATTTTAACGTAAACATTTTTACCGGTTTTGGGATCTTGACCTAACAGACGTTCGCCCCTGGCCCGGGTAGCATTTTTTGCCACATCTTCGACAACCGGGTGAAAGTCTTGATAAAATTCTTTTAAGGTATTTTTCCATTTTTTTTCACCTTCGGCTATTTTGTCCAACTCCTCTTCTATTTTGGCTGTAAAATGATAATCCAAAATATGATCAAAATGTTGGGTTAAAAACTCATTTACGACAATACCGATGTCGGTAGGCACTAATTTATTTTTCTCATTACCAAAAGTCTCTGTTTCCGTTTTTTTTGAAACAACCCCATTTTCTAAAACCCATTTGACAACCGGTCTGGTTTTGGGCTCAATATTTTTCTTTTCGACATAACCACGTTTTTGGATAGTCGAGATAGTCGGCGCGTAAGTTGAAGGACGTCCAATCCCAAGTTCCTCCATTTTTTTTACCAAAGCTGCTTCGTTGTAGCGTGCAGGTGGCCGGGCGTATTTTTGTAAAACTTCTACATAAATCTCTTTTAGTGCCTCGCCTTTTTCAAGTTTGGGTAATTGTCCTTTAAATTCAGGTTCATCTCCTGTATCTTTTGACTCATGATATAGTTTTAAAAAACCGTCAAAAACCACAACTTCGCCTTTAGCCGTAAAAATATTTTTTACTTTATCATTTTCGATTTTGACCGTTGTTCTATCAATTTTTGCATCAGCCATTTGTGAGGCGAGTGTTCGTTTCCAAATAAGCTCGTACAAACGATTTGAATCAAAATCCATATTGATTTCTTTCCTGGAAACAACCGTTGGTCTAATAGCCTCATGTGCTTCTTGGGCGCCTTTTGATTTCGTTTTGTAATTCCGTGGTTTACTGTATTTTTCCCCGAAAAGTTCCGCAATTGTTTTGACGGCTTGATCTTTAGCATCTTTAGATAGATTGACACTATCGGTACGCATATAAGTGATAAAGCCGTTTTCATATAATTTTTGTGCCAACATCATCGTTTTAGAGACACTAAAACCCAGTTTACGGGCAGCCTCTTGTTGAAGAGTTGAAGTAGTAAAGGGTGGAGCCGGTGTTTTTTTGGCTGCTTTGGTTGTAATCTCGGCTACTTTATAATTGGCCCCCCGGAGTTTTTCTAAAAAATCTTCGACTTCTTTTTCCTCTGCAAAATCAGTATCTAATGATGCTTTAAATTGATGATTGGCATGATTGGCAAAATACCCAAAAACTTTAAAGGCACTTTTTGCCTGATGATTTCTGATTTCATTCTCACGGTCTACAATCAAACGAACAGCCACGGATTGGACCCGGCCGGCAGACAAACCTTTTTTAATTTTGCGCCATAAAATAGGAGATAATTCATACCCGACCAAACGGTCTAACAAACGGCGCGCTTGTTGGGCATCAACTAAATTATAATTGATATCGCGCGGATTGGCAATGGCATTTTTAATGGCATTCTCGGTAATTTCATGAAACACAATCCGACTGGTCTTGTCTTCATCTAACTTCAATTGATTTTTTAAATGCCAGGCAATGGCTTCTCCTTCACGGTCTTCATCACTTGCTAATAAAACTTCCTCAGCCTTGTCCGATAATTTTTTTAGTTTTTTAATAACATCCTCTTTATCCTTTGAAACGACATATTTTGGTGTGAAATTTTCCAAATCTATACCAATTTCTTTAGACGGCAAATCAGCGACATGGCCATAGCTGGATTCAACATCATAATCTTTTCCCAAAAATTTTTTGATGGTTTTTGCCTTGGCCGGCGACTCCACTATAACTAATTTTTTACTCATGAATGATTTTTTTGCAAATGTAAGATAAAATAATAAGTTAAAAATAAAAGCCGGAGAAAACCCCGACTTTTAAAGTATTTACAATATCTAAATTAGTTGACAGGTCGTCTATAACCTCGTTTAATGGTCTTTGTTCCTACACGAGACATGGCACATCTAAAACCAATATCGTTACGAGAGAGATATTGCGGATAAAATCTTCTTTGAGAAGGATCCAACCAATAAGCTCTGTCCCGCCAAGAACCTCCTTTAATCACCCGCACCTCGTTATTAATTAAGGTAGAACGGTTGTTTGATTTATCATAATTTTTAACCATTTCAGTTGAATCGGCATACACCTCATGTACAGGCGCATTATACATACGCAAAGAAGGGTCGGCTTCTACATCTTCTTTTTCTTTCATATAGTTTCTGGAAGATTCTATATCACCATCACGGTAATCACGGTTATCGGCACGATCAAAGTTTTGGCGTAAATATAATTCATTGTCATCAATGGCTTTTTTGCCGGGTGAGCCCGGTAATTGACTCACAATAATTTTGCCATTTGGCAGGGTATCCATCGGAATGGAATCCGGCGTAATAATAACTAATTTACCATTTTCATCAAAAGCTTGCTTGGTATAAACATTACCACGATAATAATTAAAATCATTAGCATCATCATCTATAATTTGGCGATAAACATCGGCTACCCATTCGTTAACATTTCCTGCCATGTCATACAAGCCAAAATCATTGGGTGGATAGGTTTTGACCGGTGCCGTAATATCGGCTGCATCATCTGACCATCCGGCTAAACCGTCATAATTTCCATCATCTATTTTAAAATTGGCCATTTCTTTACCTCTGTTTTTACCTTTTTGCAAATTACGGGTCGTCGTTCCTTTCCATGGATAAATTTTACGTCCTTTTAAGGTGTTAAATTCACGCAAGCCAATATCTGCTTTAGCAGCATACTCCCATTCTACTTCGGTAGGCAAACGGTAGGCTGGTAAAATAATACCGGAAGAACGGTTTACTACATTTAAGACCGTATCATTTTTTTTCTTTTTACGCGCTTGATACATCTCTGTATTGCCACCGAAAGCCAATTCGGGTTGTGTCAAATAAGTTTCTGTACTAAATAATTGGTCTGCAGTGGGATGTTCTAATGCCTCACGACTTAACTTTCCGGACTTGTAAAGTAAATATTCATTTACCCGATCGGTACGCCAATTACAATATTGCACAGCTTGTATCCAGTTTACGCCCACAACAGGGTAAAGTGCATAAGCCGGATGCCGCAAATAGTTATTGACTAAATCTTCATTATAACCTAAAGGTGTGCGCCACACCATCGTATCGGGCAATGCTCCTTTATAAATATTTCTATATTTAGGTTCGTCTGTCGGGAAAACTTTTTTTAACCAATCCAGATATTCTAAATACATTAAATTGGTTACTTCAGTTTCGTCCATATAAAACGAACGTACATGTTGTTGATTCGGCACATTATTCCAATCATGCATCACATCGTCTTGCACTTCACCAAATGTAAAAGTCCCGCCTTCGACAAAAACCAACCCAGGTGCCGTTATTTGATTTCTAAATCTAGGATTAAATTTATATCCTCCTTCTTTTCCATTTAGAGCACGACCGGTTCCTCGCGACACTTTAAAATCGTTCGATTGTTTTGAGCAACCTGTCAATAATAAACCTAAAACGGCCAAAGAAAAGACACCAAATAAAAAACTTTTTTTCATATTATCATTTAATTTATTATGTATTTACTAAAAGTCAAGTAATTAATAATCAAATATTTAACTAAAAATAATTTATGTTAATCACTGATG
>Ga0256831_1000521_pt1 | contig 19743 bp, 4 predicted proteins | sample 132544metaG_FD_189087 | JGI IMG/M metagenome (GOLD analysis project Ga0256831, IMG submission 189087) | Hydrothermal vent microbial communities from Lau Basin, Pacific Ocean - 132-544 | ecosystem: Environmental > Aquatic > Marine > Hydrothermal vents | place: Pacific Ocean: Lau Basin | collected... | reverse complement strand
GGGCATTGTCTATTAATCGCACCTCTCTGGAATTGAAATTTTGGTTGGGTCTCATTAAACAATTATTTTTGGAAACTATTAATCGCACCTCTCTGGAATTGAAATTATTCCAATATTTCATCAACCATCCATTCATAACCTCTATTAATCGCACCTCTCTGGAATTGAAATCTCATTAATCGTAATATCTTCCCATCTGTTTTTTAACTATTAATCGCACCTCTCTGGAATTGAAATAGCGTTATGTGGCATTAACATGATACACCATAATACCTATTAATCGCACCTCTCTGGAATTGAAATAAATCAGTAGCCTCCATTTATTTTCCGTGAACCATACTATTAATCGCACCTCTCTGGAATTGAAATACTTGAATACTCGCAAACGCATCTTTTGAATTGTTACTATTAATCGCACCTCTCTGGAATTGAAATAAATTTGTTTCACAATTTGATATAAACATGAGTACTATTAATCGCACCTCTCTGGAATTGAAATTCAAGCGATGTAGGTATACATATTTTTGAAGATGACTATTAATCGCACCTCTCTGGAATTGAAATTAATTAAATAGTGTTTTTAAGTGGTTATGATAACTATCTATTAATCGCACCTCTCTGGAATTGAAATTGCAAAATACGTTGACATCACGTGAAGCCTCTCCTTTCTATTAATCGCACCTCTCTGGAATTGAAATATTTTATCTGCTGTCGCTGCTCTCGCCTTGCTGCAACTATTAATCGCACCTCTCTGGAATTGAAATGTGATATTGTCAACCTATTTTCTTGCTCTTCGCTTCTATTAATCGCACCTCTCTGGAATTGAAATAAATCAAAGATTAAAGAGAATATAGGCCGCTCCCCTGCTATTAATCGCACCTCTCTGGAATTGAAATCTCGTTAATCGTAATATCTTCCCATCTGTTTTTTAACTATTAATCGCACCTCTCTGGAATTGAAATATGATTCAACAGACTTCGTGCTGTCAAATTGCAAAGCTATTAATCGCACCTCTCTGGAATTGAAATTTCAGAGTGACAAGGTCAGGCAATCTATACCCGTGACTATTAATCGCACCTCTCTGGAATTGAAATCGAATTGAACGTAATAGTTTGCCAATACTTCAATTCCTATTAATCGCACCTCTCTGGAATTGAAATACAGCCGAGGTAAGTCTTTCCGCTTCCTGCTGAACCCTATTAATCGCACCTCTCTGGAATTGAAATTGTTTTACATTTATTTCCCCCTCTAAACTCTCCATACTATTAATCGCACCTCTCTGGAATTGAAATTCGTGAATGAAACAGTATTAATTATTCCGTAAATGGCTATTAATCGCACCTCTCTGGAATTGAAATTATAATCAAACTCTACCGGACTAAATTCTTTTATTCCGCTATTAATCGCACCTCTCTGGAATTGAAATGAGGAACGTCAGGCAATACTTGATGAGATTAAGGGACTATTAATCGCACCTCTCTGGAATTGAAATCAGAAAGAGTTTAGAACGAGAGAGCCTGCATGGAACTCTATTAATCGCACCTCTCTGGAATTGAAATTCGGTTAGATTAGATGATTTTTTAAGATTTAATATACTATTAATCGCACCTCTCTGGAATTGTCCCGATTTAGAGTTTCTATGCTTTGAGGAATAAAGGTTGTTCTTTATTAAACAATAGCTATTAATGAAACACATTATTAAAACCTGTAAATTACGATTCCCTCAAAGCCAAGAATCTCTTTATCGGGATAATCGCACCTCTCTGGAATTGAAACAGAAAAAAACGAGGTGAGGTATTGTCGAATCTCAGGTATGAAAACAAAATTATTTTCTGTAGGTAGAGATAATTCGTTAATACCTGGGTCAGATATATTTATAATAACCAAACCAACAAACCCGTCAGATTTTAAAAATCCAACGGGTTTGAAGAAAAGATTGAACGAACAACTATTTAACCAATAGTTTCCGGTTTATAGTTTTCTCATCTGTTTTGATCTGTACAATATAGACACCTTTCGGTAGTGTACCTATTTTTATTGACTGCTCATTATCGCCTGTCCACTCCTTGGTTAACAGCACAGCACCCGACATATCAACTAACTTAATTGATTCAATAAAGGTCTCATCAATATAGACAGTGAACTGTGTAGTACAAGGATTAGGGTAGAGAATGATATTATCGGTTGCCACTTCAAGTTCTATATTTGAAGCAACCGAATAGAACACATTTACCTTATCGGTGCTTGTGAGGTCTCCATCGCTTACCAACAATACAAAAGTATAAACCTCGGCAGAATCAAGGTTAGCCGGAGCTGTGAATGACGGAGTCATGCTGTATTCATCATCCAGAGTAAAACCATCAGGGGCAAACCAATGATAAGTAATATTATCATCTTCCGGATCGGTTGAAGCCGAACCATCAAGGCCATACTTATGCCCTGCTTCAACATAGAAGTTATTACCTGCTTCGGCAACCGGTGCATCATTTGACCTGTCGATTGTCCATGTTACAGAAGCTTTATGCGTACCTCCCAAACCGCTGTTATACTTATGCAGTCCTGTAAGATCGGCACTTAGTGTGTAATATCCGTTTTCAGCAGCAAGGTTATCAAAACCTGAAACGGTGTAAACCGTGTCTGAAACCTGACTTATTGTAACATTACCTGCCAATGGAATCTCAATACCATTGTGTTCTAACTTCAGCAAACTAACATCAGGTGATGATTCCAGAAGTCTGTTGGTAACCGTTAGGTTAATAGAAGCAGGATGAACTTCGTAAGTTCCTCCTGAAACATCATCCCACTCAGCATTGAATGCTGTTCTGTCAACAACTATATTGAGCTGAGAGGTACTGTAATTCCCTGCACTGTTTAAAACATGTACCTCAAGTGTAATATTACCTGCATAGGTGATATCAACAGGAACAGATAGCTCGCCGGACATAACACTCGCAGTGTCGTTCAATAGAGTAAGAGTTCCAAAATCATTGTAGTAGACCTCCACATCAACATTATCATCCAACACATCCATCACAACCTGTAGTGAAGTTTCGGAAGTAACATTATCGCTACTTGAGAAACCTAAGTCAGGTGAAATACGCAGGTTCTGCACCTGTGAAGGAGCTGTTCTATCAACCCCCCAGTTATACTCCTGAACTCCTGACCCGGCAAGTCCTGCTTCATCAAACACATCAGCCATATTAACTCTAAGAGTGTAACTGCCTTCGTAATATGTCAACAATCTGAACTGTGACAAGTACCAGATATTATTTCCCATATAATCGAAGTGCAACTGAGAGAGAGGTTGCTGAATGCCATCTTTCCACAGCTGAACATTTGAAACATCCAATCCGAACACCTTCTCACTAAACTCAATAGCAAATCCTGTAAAGTGATGACCATCGAAACCACTGTCACTGTCGGGAGTAAAACCTGAAAGTTCCGGCGGAGTGGTATCCATACTCCACGACACCGACTGCTGTATCAGCCCCTTCTCGCCATCGAGAGTTGCAATATTAAACAGGTCAACTGTTAATGAGTATTCACCATCAGAAGTCATCAAGCTACTCATACCAGATAGTTTGAACAGTTTAGACTCAACATCCATTTTTGTAATAGTTAAAGCGTTACTAATTACAACTCCATCTCTCTCCAGAATAAATTTGTCTGATGTTACGGTATTCTCATCCAGAGGAAGGTTAAACTTAACCATGATATAATCGAATGAAGATGTAATCAGACTATCCTGTGTAATCCCTATGAACTCTTCCACGGCAGGAACAGAGAGAAATTGTGTCCATGTAACCTGCTTGCCAACCTCACCATTATTGCCATTCAGATCAGATATCTCTGCTGCCTGTACAACAAGGTTATAAAATCCGTTTCCGGTAGTGAGAGCCGAAAGATCAAGGTTGTAATTTACGCTATCAACCTTAGTAATTACAACAGCTGAACTCATTATGTCATCACCGCCCTGAAATCTCAGAGTCATATCCTCATAGCTAAATGATGAAGGATCAATAGGCTTATTAAACTTCACATTAAGAGATGTTACAGGTTGAGAAACTACCGAAGATGGCACTCCGCTAATCAATTCAACTGCTACAGCTCTGTTTGTTAAGAACTTCCATACAACCGTATATTCGTGGTCGCCAACCTCCTCAATATTATCAACAAAATGGAAAATATCTTCGTAAACAGGTTCTTTTCCGTCAGGTAGAGTAACAAAAGTCAACCATGCATTATCTGTCGGAATAACCTTACCATCCCAATTTCGTGTGATGCTGACAATCTCATAGTTACCATGACCCGGATCAGGAAGCTCAAGATAGTTCCATCCCCGTTTTGAGGTAACAACCTTTAAAGTATTGGTACTCATTGACCCTTCAAAGGCAGCAGCATCAACTCCAAACACATCAAGCACAACATCACCCTGCGACATGTAAATAGCATCAGGTTGCTCTTTCAGATCCTGAACTTCATTAACAAGGAAATCATTTATTCCATCATCCGTTCCGCCATAAACCCTGATACTGCGAATAAGTTCGTGAAGCGTAGCTCCACTAATCAGACTGAGGTCAGGATTACCACGACTGTCGAGGTGAGTAACATTAGTTTCATACTTAATAAAATGGCCAAGCAAGTCACTGGTAAACCACCATTGACCAACAGCAGACGATTTAGGAGCAATATCCCCGAAATTAATATTTGTCAATCCTAACTGGCGTTCTTCACCATTAAGATTTGAACCAATCAATTCGAAATGGATAGAGAGTCCCTTCTCATTATCAATAATTTCAGGTTGAGCCGACTCAATCCTGACTCTGTTAGCAGCCCCGAAGCCGTTATTTACAATCATAACAGCAAGTTCAGCCGGTACAATTGGCTCAATAACATCTAATGTTAAAGCATCATCACCAAGAATATTGCGCTGCATAAAGTAGTGCAGGAACATATCAGGTGACGGATTTACCTGAAGTGTTACAGGCATTAAGTCTTTGGTTACAGTTAATCCGGTATAGGGATCAAGATATGAGAATGAACCTCCAAAAGAGTAGCTCTTTGGCACTGTTGGTGCAGCACCTTTTTCAGGTATAAACAGAATAGTTGCACTACCCTTCTCCTCACTTCCCAGCACTCCGGTACCATCAATACCGGTAAGAATATCCAATGCTTTAGTTTCTATCTGGAACAGATCGTTACTAAGTACCCCGTCTTCATCTTTTATTTCAATATTCATTTGAATATTTTGCATACTTCCAGTCTCATTTCCATTAAAAATAGTAAGAGTGCCTTCAAATGCCTCTCGTGTCATAACCACCGTTTGTGATATCTTTATACTTACCGACGCACAAACCGATGATGATTTATCCTCAATAGCCTCCTTCAATAAAGCATAAGCATCCACACGCATTTCATAAACAGAAGAGTACTCTCTTGACTCAGCATATTGACGTTCGCCATCCATCTGTGCGAGATACCCATCTATTAAGGCATGGTCAACAATATTAGAGTATGCTGCCGTAGGTGAAAAGATATTCTGACCCCATGCCTCCATTGTACTATTCCATCTAGTGGTATGTGCATCAATCTCTCCATCTAAAATATCCGTTCCGGCCATGGCAGCTTTGATTCGAATTATATCTGCATTACTAAACTCGAGTTTATTAGACATTACAGAATCCACATTTCCAATAAAATCACTAAAACTCTCCCTATAATCAGAATAGATAACACCAAAGTATTCGGTATAGTATAGCCGTGCTATTGAATCATAAGCCTCTGCATGTTTTAGGTCAGTAATATATTGCCGTAAAATAGGAGGCACATTATCTTCAAGGACACCATTCTGTTGCACATTTGAGAATGCTGATTTTAATTGATATGCCGATCCTGCTCCATTGGAATACTGATTATAACACACCTCAATTGTTCCAATTATAGACCATATACAACCTATAGGCCCCGGAATACATCCTATACCGTCACTAATTGTAAAAGAACCATCAGCCATAGAAGAGCCACAGGCAATGACTCCACCAACACCTCCTCCGGCACAACCCATAATAGTTAACAGAGTAGTATTGAGACATGGGTCACAATCATTTGATGATGTTACAGTTCCTGTAGAACTCCCAACGGATGAGGATCCGCTACCACCACCCAGACCTCCTCCACTCCAGCCTCCTCCTCCATAGTAACCCCCGCCACTTCCAGTACACACTCTTCCCGAAAATGAAAATAGGGCTGCGCCCTGATGCCAATGCATATCTGCACCACACTCAAAGCCATAAATAGTTACTGCATAATCGGTACACGATCCACTCGACTTAATATCTTGTGACGATTTAAGGTTTGACCAATCATTAACTGCTATTCCCGGTTCAGGTTGAGGAGCTGTTGTCCTAACCCTCATTGTAACCGGCACCTGAATAGCCTGCTGAGCAATCAGATCTGTCTTTGGGAAATTAAACACCCACTCATATTCAGGATCGTCAGTAGGGAAATTGAGTTCTACATCTTTGGCTGTTATAAGTCCTTTATTGGTTAGAGTGACAAAGAAAGTATAAGTTTTATCACCTATGAGTTCCGGCATAACATCTGGCATTTCCATAACTACTACAGGTGCAGGAACATTGGTTTCAAATTCCATTATCAAGTCAACCTGATAATGATCTTCAATATCAACCGGTATTACATCCCATGTATATGTTATTGCCTGATAATCGAGAAAAACAGTTTTACTGTTTGTTCTGCCTGGATCTATTACAATATTACTTCTGTATCCATCATGTTTTTCGGCTTCAACTGTAAGGGTGTAATTACCTTCAGCTATGCTGTCAACTTCAAATATTCCATCATCTCCTGTAAAGCCTTCTGCCACAATGACTCCTGTATAAGGATGGCGAAGAACAACATGTGCTGTTGAAACATGAGGAGCACTATCGGTAAAGTAGGTATATTCATCTACAACATCAATACGTAAGTTTCCTTTATCTTCCGATACTGATTCCATACTATACGGAACAGATAAATCGTCACCATAAGGTACGTGAACTACAAAGTTACCTTTAAGTGATAAGTTTAAAGGGATATCATTACCGGCATTAAGCATCAGTGTAATTACAGCCGTATCCCCAGATGCAACAGAGGCAATAGAATCCGGTGTCACAAGAGTCATAAAAGAAACATCAGGCAGTTCAACATTTAAAGGACCTGTCTCTCCCGCACCGTTATTAAATATTTGTACATCGTAGTACCGTATCTTACCCTTTGTCATTGTGGTATTGATACTGGCAGGATTACTCTCCAGATGGCTCTCAACAGCCTGACAGTAGTAGTATACGGTAAATTCGAATGAAGCACCCTCATCAGATGAGGCTTTAAGAGGAAACTCAATGTAATTTCTTCCTGTGCTTAATTCAAGCCCCTCTACAGTATAATGTAGCTCGGCGGTAGCACCACCTGCAAGCTTAGCAATAGTATCGATTGTCAGTTTACATCCATCAGGAAATTTATCCGACCAAAGAGAGACACTATTCAATCCAACATCACTTCTGTTGCGTATCTCAATTGTTCCGCTAATAGGCACATCTTTTTTAATATTCCAGATAAAATACTCTTTAGATGTTCGCTCCATACCAAGAATATCAAAGCTATCCTGTTCGTCGTTCATATCCTGACCGGGGTAACAAGAACCCACAATAAAGTGGCCTGTCTCGTAACCAAATGGTTCAAAAACGGTAGAGTAATCACCGTTATCATCTGTTGTTACATTCAGTACTCTGCGTACATTATCTAAAATAATATAGACATCAAGGTCAGTATTAGGAACAGGAGTTCCGTCAGCCATTACTGCACTACCTGTTATTGTGACAGGAGCAGCCTCACTTAACACATGAATTCCCGGCTGTGCTGTACCATTGTATTCTGGCAGTATTGTAAGTATTGAGGATAGAGCATCATTATTTACATATACCAGTTCTGAGATTTCAAACTCCGGATTGATTTTAGCAATAACATTGTATTTGCCGGTCAAATTTGGAATTGGCAATATCTCAACAAAAGGTAGAGTAGCACCTATCTGAACAGGTTCGGCCAGTTCGGAAACAAAAATAAGAGTATCGTTATCGTCAAGAATATTATTCTCCGACAGATAGAAGTTAACCTTAACTCCTGAAGCTGCCGTTCCGTAACCGTTGTTTATCACTTGCAATTGAACACGCAGGTAATCACCGGCTACAACAGAATCCTTCGCCAGCTCAATATCTGTCATTGAGAGGTCAGCCTTATTGACATCAGTAACATAAACCCACACAACTCCGGGATTAAAACCTGCTGATTCGGCCTTCATTGTCACCATCTGGTTACCATCCTCCTGACTATCATCTTTTGTTTTTATGGCAACCTGAACAGCTGATTCACCCGCAGGGATAGTAACAATAGCAGGCAGCTCAAGTTCTGTGGTGTCGTTAGTTGAGAGAGTTATCTCAAGAGCAGAAGTTGTATCGGTATTTCTGAATATTGACAGAGTACCTGCACTGTCCAAACCCTCTTTGAGTGAAGGTCGATCGACGGTAAGAGAAAACGATGGACCATCGTTATCAACAATAGTAAGAGTTTTTACAACCACACCACCACTCTCACCTGTTGCACTACAACTACAAGATGCAATGTAGATAGCTCCTGAGATACTGATATCTCTAAAACCATCAACCTGAGTATTATCAACAACTCCTACATTAAACTTTTTCGACATCTCATCTGCTTCAAGAGTTATTGATGCAGGAAAAAATATTGCATTAGGATCACTTGCCCTGAAATCTATTCGAACAGAACAGGTTCCGGGCTCTTTTCGGCTGATAATTCCCTCTGTAGCATACGGCCCGGCACTCTCGGCAACAGTGTCGTTAGCAAGAACCATCTCGATGGCCGGAATATCATCATCGGCAATAACAACAGACTTTTCGGTAGTTACTAAGCCGGCTGAGCTAATCATCAGTTTGGCTGTTTGCGAAAGCTCAGGCAGTGTGTTATCCACAACCACAACCTCTGCCTGTACGGAATTTTGATTTGCAGGAATGATCACTGTGGTCGGGAATGTCCATTGCTCAGACTTGTCGGTTGTCAGATAAACAACAGTAGAGCCGGCAATTATAAGATCACGCGAGATAGTTATATTAATAGCATCACCTTCCTGAAGTGTGTCAGCATCAAGTGTTAGTGATAAAGATGGCACCTCATCATCAAGTACAGCAATATCTTTTGAGATTGGACTAAACCCTGCAGCAGAAGTTGAGACAGTTACATTTCGTGTTCCATCGAGTATAGAATTGTCGATAGGTGTAATATCAAACATACCTGAAGAGCTGCGCGAAGGAATAGTTACTGCCGACGGAAGGTTAATAACTCCCTCTACCGATGCAGATAGATTTACGGTAAGCTCATTTGTAGTGTTACCACTTCGTGCAACATAACAACGAACAGCACCCGAATAGCCCTCTTTAACCTCAGCTGTTGGAATAGTCAGGTATAATTTATTAGATAGTGAAATTCGGTTTACTGAAGCTGCCTTATTATTTACTTCATTGCCCGGGAGCTCAACTATTCCTGTTGAAGGGTAGAGCTGAACCTCAATGTACGCCTCACCCGAAAAGTTAAGTATTTCGGGAATGACAAAATCAAAACCTCTTTCTTGGGTAGCGTTTTGAGCCAGTGGAACAGAGAAGTCGGGTCTACCGGCAAGGTTAACTTTGATTCCTGAGAGTGACACTATTGATACCCTCTCAGTCCAACCACCTATAGCATCAGCACCACCAATATTTTTCACATCCCAGCTTACAGTAATTGTATCACCTGGATCATAAGAGGTTTGGTTTGATGCAATATTTTCAACCAAAATATCAGGTAGAGGTTTAGTCTTTACTACAATTGCCAGCAACTGCTGATTGAGGTTGTTATCGTTGTCCGATTCAGGAACATTGTTATATACGTCAGCCTTCACAAAAAGGTGGTAATCGCCTGCATATTCGGCAGGCAGGGCAACAGACACTGTTTGTGTGTATGAGCTATCACTCTGCAACACACGGCTAAAAGCTACCTTTCCAATCAGTTTGTCATCACCCGAGAAACTATTATCGCTAGAGGCATAAACAGCATTGTACCACGAATGGCCTGTACGGGTATCACCCAACCCCAGATTTTTAACAGTAAATTCAACATTAAATGGACTGGAAGAGATTACTGTGTCTGGAGCAGTAAAGGAGGTTACAATCAAATCAGGCAGGTCTCTTACTGTGAAAGATTGAGTTACACAAACATCACTTCCACACTGATTCAGCGACTCAACATACCAGTGATAAGTTGCTCCATACTCTAAACTACTTGCGTAACTTGAGGTACCGTAAATATTACTCCGGTATGCTGTTATAGGCTGAAAATCGCCATCCTTCCACAGAAAGACACTATAGTGAGTAGCATTCCCTGCCGGCTCCCAGTAAACATTAAAGGAGTTGTCAAGATCCTGAGCACTATCCTCCGGCACAAGAGTACCGGCCTTGCCAACACCTCCACAATATGCATTGAGTGTTTGAGGAGAGTTGTAATCGGGGACATTATCAGCCTGAAAAGTCTGTGTCTCCGTAATATCGTAAACCTTGTTACCGTTAACATCAAAATATTTAAAAGTGATTACCTCGCCCGAAGTGGAGTTACTGAAGAGGCGAACCTTGTACACCATAGTATTTGTAGGGGTAAAAAGCACCGATGCTGTTTGAGCACCGCGAATTTTACCATCAACATAGGCAATAATTGCACCATCCTCGAGATAGCTACCGCTTAGGTTGACCTGATAGATATACTCCGAATCGTAATCAAAACTGTTCGACAGCTGAGTATTCGACGGGATAGCCGGAAGTTGAACCTGTGCGTTCATCACCCCGGGCAGAACCAGTCCGCCGGAAAGTACCAACATGAATATCAACCTCTTTAGTGCTACTAAACCGGCACTCTTCTCACTCTCTCTTCTATATTTATGTATCATAATTTTCATGATCCGTAATTGTTTAATTTGAAGTCTTAACAACCTTTCTAATAGTTACCTCATTATCAACCTCAACCTGAATGGTATAGATACCTGCTGCAAACTGTTGCATCTGAATGGAAACCGATTTACTATCAGGTAACTGTTCAAGCACCTTGTTACCCACAGCGTTAAAAATTGATACTCTACTAATAATCTGCGAAGCAGAAACTTTTAACACATCAGAGACAGGGTTTGGATATATGGTGAGATTGTTGAGATTAAGTCCATCAGAAACTGCCGTAGCTTCGTCAACCAATAGTGGCACAGGAGCAGAAGCGGCTCCATTAATAACATCAGACTTAAACGTCAGACTATAATCTGTTGATAGCTCACTGTTGCTGTCACTCTGCTTAACTCTGAACAGGATATCTTCACTGTCGCTATTTGAATAGTAAGTAAGCACAAATACATATCTGCCTAGTCCGGCAATATACTTAGCTTCCGACACTCCGCGACACTCATTACCAAAATATGCAACAAGCAAGTCACCATGCTGAATAAAATGGCCTCCTCTGTTTGAAGATACCTCAGCAATCAATGTTGATGAGTAGGCAAATACGGCAGTGTTCAAACCGTACATGTCGAGTAGCTGCTCACGACTGTACCTGCTTAGTATTGTACCCTTGGTAACACCACTTGCATCGTAAAGAAGTGCACCAGACTGCTCTACATTTATTTTATAACCCGAAAGAACTCTCATTGAATCAATCTCACCCGACCAGCCTGTTCCTTCAAAATAGACCGATGAACCGTCAACACCCTTCATCACCACATTACCTGTAGGTATTGAGGATGTCTTTACAGCATCATTGATTGCAACATTTTTATTTAGCAGGTATGCAATACTGTTCCAACCCGGCACAAGCGATATTGGAGTAATCTCAGGATTGATCTCCTCACCTGTTACCGATAGATTATCGGTTGTACCCTTTTTGAATCTAACTGTTCTGTTTTCGGGGAATGACTCAAGGTCACCAAACCAACCTGTGGAGGTGTAGTAGGTGGCAGAGTACTCTGTTGATTTCACATAGTCAAGATCCTGAAGTGTGAGACCGTTAAGCACATTTGTAACCGTCATGTCGGCAGGTTTCACATTTAACGACACCCAGTTCCAACCTGCGCTCAACTCACGCTGAACAGTATTGACAGGAGTATTCACAACAACCTTCCATGTTCGAACGGTAGTACCATCCTCGGCAGTTACTGAATAATAGACAGGCATACTAAAATCGTGTGCACTACCCGAAGCCGGAAAGAGTGAAGCCTGCTCTGAAATATTAAACTGAGGATTCATCGAGCGAACATCATAACCATAATGCATATTGAGAGTAACTTCATTGCCGGCAGCATCAATAGTGAACGACTCCATATCCTGAAGCATCACACTATCGATTGAAGCCTCTGTGCTGAGGATATCAACATTCACAACCGTAACCAAAACCTCATCAGGGTCTGAATCTTTTGTTCCGTCATTCACAACCAGAGTAAAGGTAAGAACAGAATCGCGATGCACAGCCGGTGCTGTGAAAGTAGGTTCAGCAACAGTCAAAGACGAGAGAGTAACATTTGTTGGAGCCGTCCAAAGATAGGTTATCGGATCGTGATCATCGTCGTACGACAAAGAACCATCTAGTGCGGCAGCTTCGCTCTCATTAACTGAGAAGTCCCCCCCCGCAAATGCCACAGGCTTTTTGTTTACCTGTAATCCGGTGATTACAACAGTATCAGCCTGTGAACTTACAGCACCGTCATTAACAACAAGTTTAAAATGATAATCGGTGTTTTGTGTAACCTGAGGCAGAATAAAGGAGGGCTTAACTCCTGTGCTGTTAAACAGTACTATTCCATCGAGCGAAGTCCAGTTGTAAGACAATAGGTCGTTATCGGGATCGAAGGAGACACTGCCATCGAGTGACACAGAGCTGCCTTCGATATAACTTTTATCCTGACCGGCATCAGCCACAGGTATCTGGTTAAGTTGAAGCACAGTAACAATTACTGCTGCTGTATCCGAATCATTTGTACCATCATTTACCACAAGCTTCAGCGTATAATCAGTATCTTCATCAACCCAGGGAGCAGTAAATTTTGCTGTATCGGTTGTACCATCATAAAGAGTAATTCCGGCAGGAGCAATCCATTTATAAATTAACGGGTCGTCATCATTATCGTAGGATGCGCTACCGTCAAGCTGTGCCAATTGTCCCTCCTGTACCGAGAAGTTCTGACCGGCATTGGCCACAGGTCTGTAGCCAACCTGATCGACACGTCGAACACTTCCTGCGATAAGAGATGCAAAAATTGTATTCTCATTTGCCGAAAAGGAGTTGAAACTAACATTTGCAGTAGCATTAAGAGCTAGACTATTTTTTATTCTGAAAATAAGATACCCTATTATACCCGAGGTGATACCATCGCCTGAAGCTCCTGCAACAGTAATGGTATTACCCGAAAGAGTTCCTTCAAGCAGAACTGCAGAGTGTGCATCAACTCTCACAAAGTCAAGGTTGGAATCATCAAAATTAAGTGACGATTTGAAACCGTAAATTTTACGCCCCGAAGGTAGCATAGATACGGTTATCGGCACTTTTGTGTCAACATCGAGTACGCCATCACTGTTGTTTATTGTAACATTACAATCATTAATTGTAAATATCCCACTTGTTATTGCAGCACCATGTGCATCGGTTGCAGTGATAGTAATCTCACCCCCTGACAGGGCGTTAATGTTACCCTGAGCATCAATTGTTGCAACAGAATTATCTGACACCTGGTAGTTGTAAGGTGCTGTTCCTCCCGATGCAGTTACCTGAAGTATGTCACCCCACAGCAGTTTCCCGTAATTGGGAGTAATGGTCAATGATGGCAGATTGTTTATACCTATGTAGTAGTTTGATTGCGTTGACCATGCAAGCAGCTCCTCATTGAAGCGCATATCGTTAAAATGCATCCACTTGTTTCCGCTACTGTTTGCTCTGAAACCAAGATAACAGAGTATGCCACTTCCTGTGATTGGTGATGATGAAGCAAAAGAGAGGGATATTGTCCCCGTTGAAGCATTGCTTTGAAATGAACCCTGAAAGTCTCCGATAACAATATCGTCAGACAGTCCGCTCAATCCTGTATCGTAACCTACATCTATCCTGCCTGAGTAGATACTTGTACCCGGAGCAACTTCAATTCGTACCGGAATGTAGAATGTATCAGCAGGCCATGCCGACACCTCATCAATACTCATACGTACGCTTCTTACATCAAACACTCCTGTTGTGTAGGATGCTTCGCCATTACTATCGGTAACATAAACTTTTGTAGTACCTGCTCCCACAGCCTGAACTTTTGACTGTTCGGTAATAACAGCAACTGAACTGTTCTCTACCGAGTAAGTGTAGGGCGATTCACCACCCGAGACACTCATCTGAACCTCATCACCTATAAACATATTACTGTAATCAGGGTAGATATTTGGATAGGAGCGTTGAGCCATTGAAATATAACCATTGTCGTAAACCGACAGTGGATTACGTTCGTTTAGGTAACTCTCGCTTGTGTTGAACGAGATGTAGGTACCTCCATATCTTTTAGAGACAAACTTCAGGTTAATCATTTCTCCTGTACCGGTAAGCGATGATGAACCTGCCCCTGCCATAATTATGGTTCCGGCATTCGAGCTGTTAACCGTAGGATCTCCCCACGATGCAAGAACAGAGCCTGTACCATCAACACCAAGAAACTCAAGGTATGTTGGTGAGTAAGTCACATAAAACCTGTAGGAGTAGACTTCACGACCGGTAAACACCGAGTCAGCATTTATAGTTACAGTAAAAGTGTCCTTCTCAGTAATTGACGCATCCGGGATACGAAATCCCAAAGGTGTCTGAGCTGTTACTTTTCCACCACCCCACATCAGCAGGGTGAAAAGGAAGAGAACAAATACTCTATATTTAAAACTATTTTTCGTTAACATAGTTGTATGGTTTTTAAATATCTTTAGTCACGGTGTGGCTTGGAGCCACGCCGTGACTTTGGCACTTACATTCAAATTATTTTACAACCAACTTACGGGTAACAACAAAGTCATCACCTCTGACGGTAACGATATAGACTTTTGAAGGATAGTGTGATCCTGTTGCTTCAGGCTTGAATGTTAACAGTGATTGTCCGGCAGCTACGTTACCAAGCTCAACCTGATTAGTCAACTGACCCGAAACATCGTAAACAGAAATTACAAGATTCGTTTGTGCTGCTATAAGGTTAATGTCCGCTTTACATTCATTACCAACACTGTAAATATTAAGAGCCGATATTGCGTCAACTCCATCAATACCGGTAACAACATCGTTGCTTCCTACTGAAACAGTGAACGTAGCATCCTCTGACATTTCATTTGCTGTGAGTTTTTCCAGACTGATATCTGAAACAGTCTGCTCACCCTCTACAAACTCAAACACAAGAGTTATGTCGTTGCTGTTAAATTCAAAATCGATGGCCGAAGCAACAGATATCTTAACTATACCGCTTTTTTGGTCATAACCCGATACAACCATTACATCCGAAGGAACACCCTCTGTATTTAGTTCGATAAATCTTATATGTGCCGGATTGGTAGCAATCTCCATATCCATCGACTTCACTGTTTCGGCGGTTGTGAATGATACCGGAACATTAAATCTTGTATTCACCGGGTCAAGTCTGGTTGGAGCAGATAGTGACACCAACGAAGATAGAGAACCTGATTTAAGCTGAGCTATTCCTGCCGAAGGTTCGAAACTAGAGATTGAGCCAATGGTGTACTGTAGAATAAGTGAGGCATCGTAACTTGTTACCGAGCCATTGAAACTTACATCAGCCACCTCAGCCTGTTTTGTAGTAAGAGTAATATTCCCAACGCTACTTTGCAAAACAAGTGAAGCATCGTAAGGCATAACCTCACCATTCAGACTCACATCCCCCATCATTGGTTGTGCAGGCTGTGAAATCCAAGGGTCAAAATCAACATTGTCTGATACTCTTTCGCCCTCACCGGCAACATTTGATGTTGCATTGTATGGACCTGTGTCATCATTCCACCAACAGTTTTCAGCAATTACTGTTACTGACCCTGTCTCGTTCCAAATACCATATCCATAAGTGCCATCTGTACCTACAAAGTCGCAATTATCAATATCAGGAACACTGGTATTCCGAACAAGCATACCCCAGAAATTATCTTCAAACAGAGTATTATGGATAGTAGGTGACGAGTTATCGAGAGTTACTCCTCCGCGATTATAGCTATGAACACTATTTGAGTAGTTTCGCGAACCATTCTTAATCACACAATTATCCAGCATACATGAGGCATCAATAGATTCACCCGGGAAATAGATACCGTACCACCAATGGTTATTGGCCACTGTGGCATCTCCATCACCAAAAGTATCGCCACCGTAAAAATCATCCCTGTCGGAAGTAAATACAATAGTACTGTCAACAGTTGCACCCCCATCCGCAATCAATCCTTTTCTAACATTGAGATATCCATACTGCCTGAATTTACAAACTACACCGGGCTTAATTGTCAATACGGCACTTGTTCCCACTGTGTATCTGTAGAACAGATAAGGGATATTGTCTACCCCGGCAAAATCTCTGTTGGCCAGAGTGGCATCCTGAGTTAGGGTAGCATTATCGACTATCTGAATAGCTTTACCTGTAGAACCTGCAATTTGATTTCCTGATGTAGTTGCCGGCCATGAAGTAGCATCAATGGTCATTGGGAAAGGAACATCTTCAAATGTACAACCGGTTATATTTGGTGTACTCGTACCCCTTAGCATAACACCTTCATCTGCTACATTGTAGAATGTACAGTTTGAAATTATTGGAGAGGCATCCATTGCATAAATACCGTGATTATACATATATCTGAAAATAGTATTATCAACAACACTGGCATCATCAGCCGATTCCCTGAAAACAATGTGGCACCCCTGCTTATTAACAGTTGTACTGACACCGTTTTGTTGTGTGTCAGTGGGATTTCCGTATGAATCATCCTCAAGAGATGTAAACACTACAGGATTACTGCTTATTCCCTGAACGGTAAGTTTTCCGTAAATATCAATATATCGGTTACCGTAAGCTTTAAACACCACTCCGGCAGGAATTATCAACTCATTATCAACCCTTATATTTTCATCAAGCAGGTAGGTTATATTATTATAGCCTGCAAAATTTCGTACCGGCACTGTTCCGTCAACTGTTCCTCCATGAATACTGATTCCAAACTTTGCAACATTAGCCATACTGTTACCCGAGAATGATGGATTAGCAAACATATCCATCTGGATGGGTGCATTACCAATATTATTAAAATCACTGTTAGAGATAACAGGAGCAGCATCTCCCAGAATAGACATTCCATGAGATTCGGAAAAGTTGAAGATTGAAGCATCAACAGCCACATTACAATTATCAATTAAAACACTCTCGCGATAGTACCTCACCTCAACATTTTTCAGTGAGTTAAAGGTATCATTTGAACCGGCATCAAACACAAGCCTGTCCCATTTGTGTGCGGTAGGGTCATCACCGCTATTATTATTTGTATTGCCCGAAACAGAGTTGTCATACATAGAGGTGAAAATAATCTTATCTGCTGTTGTACCCTCTGCCTTAAGACCTCCTAATACTGTAAGTCTGCTACTCCAGTAACCATCAAACTTAAATACAGTACCGGGCGAAACAGTAACATTTGCATTGGCCGGGATATTAACATTTCTGTCGTTAAAACCATAAGCCACATTTGTGTAACCTGCAAAATCCAAACCTCCAATGGTGTAGTCTCCTTCGTCAAATCCATTAACATAAACACCCACAAAGCCGGTATTTGAAACAGTGTTACCAATCAGAGATGGAGTGCCTCCGTTCATCTGTCGTGCAACAGGGTAGTAATTTATATCTTCAAAACTGTTACTTACCAATTGTGCATTATCAGAAAAGAGTACTCCCCAATAACTGTTTTTCACAACACTGTTTTTTAAGATGCTGTTATGTTTAACTTCAACAGCATAATAGTTACTGCTATATCCTGCATAAAGTATTTTCCAATACTCCAGATGAGATGTGGCAGCTCCTCTTAGCAATATCCTTCCTGAAGAACTGTTATTTATTGTTGTTGTTCCATCGTTATAAGTATCTCCCGGAGTACCATAATTATCATCATTGATATGAGTAAAAATTATTGGTTCAGTTGATGTTCCAATTGCATTCAATTCTCCGTTGGCTAAAATGTAGTAATCATTATCAGCACATTTAAATACTAATCCGGCATCAATGGTAAGTGATGCAGTATCCTGAATAGTTACATTACCAAACAGAACAAAAGGAAGGTCGGGGTATCCGGTAAATGAAAGTTGTGAAAAATTAGAATCGTCATAAACAGTTGAACCATATATTCCAACAGCTCTTCCCTCCTGCTCGTTAAACGCAATAGAGCAGTTGGTAAAAACCGGCTCGGCATTCATGTCAACATTAATATTAGTAACATTATGAGCAACTATTTTTGAAGCATTGAAATTACAACTATTGAAAGTGGGAATACTTCTTCCTTTAACCAAAAGGTTATAGTGATTGTCACTAAACACACAATTATTGAAAACAGGTGAACTTTTATCAATCTCAACAGCACAGTCCAGAATAGAGGATGGCCGATAAGTATAACTATTTTCTGCGTTAACAAATTTACAGTAATTAAATATACAAGCTGTATCAACAGCACTGTCGTTAATATTTATACCTTTCCAATATGCTGCTGAAGTCACCTTCCCAAAAGTTACCGAGTCGGTAACTGTTCCCTGAGCCTTTATTTTTCCGTATACATTAATGTATGCACCGGTAGTTCCTAACAATTCGGCACCTTCAAAAATCAACATAGTACCTGTTTCGGTAACTCTCAACTCCGAGTCGTAGTAGTATGGAATACCTGCATCAGGAAAGTTAAGCGTTGATGTCAAATCCCTGAAGTTGATAAACACATAGTCATTTGTATTTCCGGTAAGAACCACACCTGACTCAACATTCCAGTTACCGTTGCCCCTGAAATAAATTGGATAAGAACAGTTCTGAATAGTCGTATTATCAATATTTAAATCACCATTCGTATATATATCAACGCCATAGCTACTGAAGTTATTCAATGTAGTATTATTGGTAAGTGTTAAGCTACCCTTCCTGACATGTAGCTCATTGGCATATTCAACACTACAACCGTTAAGGGTTACATCAGCTATATCGGAGCCATACTCATAACCAACATATATACCATCCCAATAACCGGGCGTTGTACTTCCATTGGCAGTAAAAGTTGCACTGTTGGCATTCATCGTACCATATACAACAATGTATGTTCCTGAATTAAACTGAACAACTGTACCGGGTTCAATGGTAAGAGTTACTCCGGCATTAACCGTTATATTGCCTGTAACTGTGTAAGGGCTACCTGAGCTGGTCCATGTGACATTGTTGCTTAATGTACCACTAACATTGGTTTGAGCTACCGAAATAACAGAAAATAAAATAGCCGATAAAAGAAGTAAAAAATTCTTTTTCATATTCATTGATTTAATTGATTATAAAAACTGATAATATGTGTACAGGTTATTTAACAACATAAATAA
>Ga0256831_1000520_pt1 | contig 19759 bp, 18 predicted proteins | sample 132544metaG_FD_189087 | JGI IMG/M metagenome (GOLD analysis project Ga0256831, IMG submission 189087) | Hydrothermal vent microbial communities from Lau Basin, Pacific Ocean - 132-544 | ecosystem: Environmental > Aquatic > Marine > Hydrothermal vents | place: Pacific Ocean: Lau Basin | collected... | reverse complement strand
GTGTTGTTTAAACCTATAAGGTTTTCAAAACCTTATAGGTTTGGTTATCAGTTGAAAAAAGCTTTTTTTGTGTTAACATAATGAAACGTTTTGTGGAATGGTACCGGTCTTTGGGAAAATCGACTTTCGGGACCGGTGCTGTTCCTTGTTAAAAAAAAGATATTTTGTCGTTTTATGACAAAATAGTCTAAATAAGAAGTTGATGTCAAAAATTTTTTGTTAAAACTTATTTATCTAATATATCGAACGTATATTTGATGTTATTTTATGATTTAAAATATTTTAAATAAATACAATATACACATCGATATGTTCAATGCCAATAAAAAGCCTAATTTTGTTGCTAATAACAAAATTATATTTCTAAATAGAGGATTTGATATAAATATTAAAGGGAAAGCTGCCAAGACTTATTTCGACGATATTGAGATAAAAAATTATGCGGTTCAACCCGGAAATTTTAGGGGTGTTGTTCCGATTCCAAAAGTAGTTGTTGAAATAGGTGATAAAGTTAAAGCCGGAGATCTTTTGTTTTATGATAAAAAGAAAACTGAATTGAAGTTTGTTGCTCCTGTAAGCGGAGAAGTAATCGCCATACGGAGGGGAGAAAGAAGATCAATAAAGCAAATCGTAATCGCAGCAGATAAGGATATCACTTATAGAAAATTTGAGACGCCGGATTTAGACACTGTTGATAGAGATTCACTTGTTGATTTTCTATTGGAGTCCGGTCTTTGGCCTTTGATAAGACAACGTCCATATGATTATGTTCCTGATAAGGATATCATTCCTAAAAATATTTTTATTTCCACATTTGATACTGCGCCTTTAGCCGCTGATATGGACTTTGTTGTAAAAGGAAGAGAAAAGGAGTTTCGAACCGGTCTGAAAGTACTTAAAAAACTCACATCCGGAAAAGTGTATTTGGGATTGAATGCAAATAAAGCCAAAGCTCCTTCCGATGCGTTTGCAAAAGCAGAAGGTGTCGAAAAAACATATTTCAAGGGACCTCACCCATCAGGTAATGTAGGCGTACAGATTCATCATACTGCTCCGATAAGAGGAGAGGATAAGGTGTGGGTATTGGGAGTTCAAGAAGTGATAACATTTGGAAGTATGTTCCTAAACAATATATATGATGCTCAAAGGATAATTGCTATTACCGGTGATGAAGTTATAGATGCAAAATATCTGAAAACATATATTGGTGCTGATGTTTCCGATACTGTAAAAGTGTGCATTAAAAATGTGAAATGTAGAGTTATATCAGGTAATGTGTTGTCGGGTGAAACAAAAATGTTTGGAGAGTATTTAAATGCTTTTGACAACCAAGTTTCTATTATCAAAGAAGGAGATGATTATGTTCCTTTTGGATGGTTAATTTCGCAGAAAAAAACACCAACATTTTGGAAAGCATTCATTGATCAATGGTTTGGAGTCAATAAAGAAATGGATGTAGATACCAATACAAATGGTCAAAAACGTGCTTTTGTAGCGACTGGTATATACGAAAAAGTATTACCGATGGATATTTATCCGGTACATTTGATGAAGTCAATACTAGCTGGAGACATTGAGCAAATGGAAGGTCTTGGTATAAACGAACTCGCTGAAGAAGATCTGGCATTATGTGAATTTATTTGCCCTTCCAAACAAGAATTTCAAGCGATATTGAGAGATGGGCATAGGATGATGATAGAGCAAGGATAGGTGTTCAAGGTTTAAAGATAAAAGTAGAAAGTATAAAGATAAAAGTATTTAAAGTTCAAGGTTTTAAAGTTCAAGGTTTAAAAGTTAGGATAAAAATTAATTATATAAATGAAAAGAATATTAAAATATTTTAAAAAAATCGAGCCGGATAAATTAAAAAAGCCGCTTCTATTCTCTATGTGGGAAAGCTTTTTTACATTTTTCTTCGTGCCAAAAGATGTTACATCCGGAGTAGGTACTCATATAAAAGATAGGATGGACTTAAAGAGATTGATGACATTTGTCGTCATTGGTCTAATACCGGCATATATATTTGGTATATACAATATTGGACATCAGCATTTTTTAGCCTTAGGACAATATACGGAATTATTTTCAGGTTGGAATCTTAAAATAGCCCACGGAATTATCAAGCTATTACCTATTTTTATTGTGACAATGGTAGTTGGATTAGGATGGGAATTTGTTTTTGCTTCAAAAAAAGGTGAAGGTATCGAAGAAGGATTCTTAGTTTCAGGAGCATTGATACCTTTGATTATGCCACCTGATATTCCATTGTGGATATTGGCAATAGCCATCACTTTCGCTGTTGTATTGGGTAAAGAGGTCTTTGGTGGTACAGGGATGAATATATGGAACGTTGCTTTATTAGCGAGGATTTTTGTATTTTTTGCATACCCTTTGGCTATATCCGGAGATGAGGTTTGGGTAAGTGGTTTTGACAAATTAGCTGCTGGAGTAAGTCCTGATTACAGTTGGTTTCACACAGGTTTTTTCAATACAATTTTTGATTGGTTCGGGCTTCCCCAATTCAATCCCCATTGGACAATAGTAGACGGTTATACCGGAGCTACTCCATTGGCGATTGCAAAAGATGGTGGTTGGGATGCCGTGACACAAGTTTATTCTACCAAAGATATGCTTTGGGGTACAATACCGGGTTCCATTGGAGAGACATCAAAACCTTTATTGCTCATAGGAGGATTGTTGATATTGTTGACCGGGATAGCTGATTGGAGAATTACATTAAGTGCTATATTGGGTATTGCATTATCGGGATTCTTATTCAATATGTGGGGTGCTACTCCATTGATGACCATTCCCTGGTATTATCATTTTTATATTGGTGGAGCTGTTTTGGCTATATTTTTTATGGCTACCGATCCTGTTACTGCATCGGGTACTTTTAGAGGTAAATGGATTTATGGATTTATGATTGGTGTAATAGGAATGTTAATCAGAGTTATCAATCCTGCGTATCCTGAAGGGTGGATGTTAGCAATTCTGTTTATGAATTCATTCGCACCATTAATCGATCATTTTATTATTTCAAAACACATCAAAAAACGTTTAAAAAGTGAATAGTTCAAAATACATAATAGGATTTACGGCATTGTTGACAGCCTTCGTTGCCTTGGTTTTGTCATTGATGTACACAGGTCTAAAAGAAAAACACAAGCAAAATGAACTTCTCTTTGAGAAAAGAGCTGTATTAGGTGCTATACAAGACAAGTTAGGTGAAGATGTGGCTTCACTTAACGATGCTAAAATAATAGATATTTTTACAAAAAATGTAAATCAATCTGTTTTAGATACAAAAGGGAATATCGTGAGTGAAGAAGAAATGATAAAAAACGGTTACAAAGGAGGGAAAGCTGAAAATATCGATATGAAAGTAGAAATGAGGAAACCTAAAGACAAGAGATTTTTGCCCCTTTACACATTTAAAGACAAAAGTGGGAAAAGTATTTACATCTTGAGATTGTTTGGTAAAGGTTTGTGGGATGAGATAAGCGGTTATCTTGCCTTGGATTCGGATAAAAATACGATAGTAGGAGCGAGCTTTGACCACAAAGGGGAGACACCTGGTATGGGAGCGGAAATGAAAGATAATCCCAAGTTTCCTGCTCAATTCAAAGGCAAAAAGATATTTGATAATTCAGGAAAATTGGTATCAATAAATGTGCGAAAAGGTGGTGCAGTTGACAAAGAACACGATGTAGATGCTATCTCCGGAGCGACTTTAACTTCTGATGGAATAACAGATATGCTTAAAACGAGTCTTGAAAATTATTATGAATTTTTGAAAAAAACTAAATAAATTATAAAAAATGGCTGAAGTAAAAGAAAGCAAAAAAGCATTGTTTCCTATGACAAAAAAGGAAAGAAAATTGCTTTTTGATCCACTAAATGATAATAATCCGGTTACAGTACAGGTACTGGGTATATGTTCAGCACTCGCTGTGACTTCGATGTTGTTACCTTCGATAGTGATGGCAATCGCAGTTACATTTGTGATAGCATTTTCAAATCTGACGATATCATTATTGAGAAATTATATACCAAAGCAGGTTAGGATGATCGTACAATTGGTAGTGATTGCTTTTTTGGTAACAATAGTAGAATTGACATTAAAAGCTTACAGTTATCCTGTGTATAAGCAATTGTCAGTATTTATCGGATTGATTATAACCAACTGTATAGTGATGGGAAGATTGGAGGCGTTTGCTATGGCAAATAAACCTTGGCAATCATTTCTTGACGGTATTGGTAATGGTTTGGGATATGGAATCATACTCGTAATAATTTCATTTATTAGAGAATTATTTGGTAGAGGAACACTTCTTTCCGGGACACCTTTAGAGATGAAAATAATAGGAGCCAGTTCAGATTTTTGGATTGATACTACTACAAATCCATATTTTGGTTGGTATGTCAATAATAATCTGATGGTTTTGCCGGCGGCTGCTCTATTTATAATGGGTTTGATTATTTGGTATCAAAGAAGCAAAACTCCCAAATTAATAGATATTTCTTAGATAAAAAGTAAAAAATATAAAGATGGAAGATTTTTTGAATATATTTATAAGGTCAGCATTTGTCGAGAACTTGGTTTTGTCATATTTTCTCGGTATGTGCTCGTATTTGGCTGTATCCAAATCCGTAAAAACAGCTATGGGACTGGGTTTGGCAGTAATATTTGTATTAGGGATAACAGTTCCTATTAATTGGTTGATCAATCACTATATTTTGTCTGAAGGTGGTTTATTGGGAATGGATTTGACCTTCTTGAGGTTTATATTATTTATTGCAGTTATTGCATCAATGGTACAATTGGTTGAAATGGTTATCGAGAAGATATCACCTGCACTTTATAATTCCCTAGGCATATTTTTACCGCTAATCACCGTAAATTGTGCGATTTTGGGAGCGTCTTTGTTTATGATTTCCAGAGAATATAATTTCACGGAAAGTGTGGCATTTGGTTTAGGAGGTGGTTTTGGATGGTTTCTTGCGATTATAGCTATAGCAGCGATTAGAGAAAAATTGAAGTATTCAAATATTCCTGCACCTCTTAGAGGTTTGGGTATAGCATTTATCATAACAGGTTTAATGGGAATGGCATTTATGGGTCTGATGGGAATTGATCCTGCTATCTTTTTTAGTGGCAAATAAAAAATTAATATAATGGTATTAGCAATAGATTTTAATTTTATTATAACATCGGTAGTAGTATTTGTAGTCATTATTTTATTACTATCAATTATGCTTTTGTTTGCAAGAAAAAAACTTTTGCCACAAGGTAAGGTTAAGTTGATAATCAATGATAAAGTGGACGAAGCAAAGGAAGTAGATCCCGGATCATCACTTTTAAGCACACTGGCTGATAATGATATTTTTCTGCCCAGTGCTTGCGGTGGTGGTGGAACTTGTGCTATGTGTAAATGCACTGTGGAAGAGGGTGGTGGAGATGTATTACCTACCGAAATGAACCATTTGAGCAGGAAAGAAGCTAATGAGGGTGTGAGACTTGCCTGTCAAGTGAAAGTGCGTGATGATATAAAAATAAAAATTCCTGAAGAGATTTTTGGAATTAAGAAAATGGAATGCGAGGTGATCTCAAATTACAATGTTGCATCATTTATCAAGGAGTTTGTAGTGAAATTACCTGAAGGAGAGCATTTGGATTTCAAAGCCGGTGGATATATCCAAATCGATGTACCTGCGCCACTTAAAGTAGAATTCAAAGATTTCGATATTACAGCACATCCAAAATATCACAAAGACCCTAACACTTTTAAAGGAGAATGGGACAAATTCAAAATGTGGGGCTTGAAAATGATAAATGAAGAACCACAATTCCGCGCTTATTCAATGGCAAGTCACCCGGCAGAAGGTGATATTATTATGCTTAATATACGTATAGCTGCTCCACCTTGGGATAGGGAGAAAAATAATTGGAAAGATATCAATCCCGGTGTATGTTCTTCATATGTCTTTGACCAAAAACCCGGTGATAAAGTTGTTATTTCCGGACCTTATGGAGAATTTTTCATCAATGAAAAGTCCGATCGTGAAATGATATATATCGGTGGAGGTGCAGGAATGGCTCCTTTGCGTTCACATATATTCCATATGTTCCATACTGAAAAACAGCGTAAACGCAAGGTCTCTTACTGGTATGGTGGACGGACAAGAAGAGAATTATTTTATATCGAAGAATTTAGAGAAATAGAAAAAGAGTTTGACAATTTTAAGTTTTTCGTGGCTCTTGACAATCCATTACCTGAAGATAATTGGAAAGTAAAAGAGAATATTGATGCTCCGGGAGATGGTTTCAAGGGATATATTATGAATGTACTTTATGAACAATACCTAAAAGATCATCCCGAACCGGAAGAATGCGAATACTACTACTGTGGACCTCCTGCTATGGCGGCTTCTATAATGAAGACTTTGGATGATTTGGGAGTGCCAAAAGAACAAATATACTTTGATGATTTTGGTTAAAAGCAAATGATGAGATATTTTCCATTATTATTGTTATTCCTGTTGTTTTCTTGCGGAAATAATCATATGTTTTATGTAGAAAAAGATTTGCCTGACGATAATATTTGGGTATATACGGATTCCTTTAATGCGAGTTTCGATGTAGAACAAAATGTTCCATACGATATATATTTTGGATTGGAACACACCGATGATTACCCCTATGAAAATATCTATTTGAGAATCACAGATGATTTTAAGGAGAAAAAAGATACTGATATAGTCAGTATCAATTTGTCAAATCCTTATGGTATTTGGTATGGTGAGAAAAATGGAAATATTTATTATTTTAATACACTGTTAAGAAAGTCTTTTAAGTTTGATAAACCGGGAAAACATTCGATAAAAATAGAACAATTTACCAGGAAAGATTCTCTTGAAGGAATATCAACAATCAAATTTTATATAGATAAAGTACAAATGTCAAAGTAGGCAATATTTCCTGTTTTCCTCAATAAAATGCCCGAAGTTAAATAATTCGGCTAAATATTTTGCCAAGCAACCTTCCCGTATAAATCTTATTAGCTCTTACGGAACAGGTTCAACTTCCTCCACAATTTCATTCCAAAACTGAAAGAACTTGATACCCTGCAGATAATTGACGATCAAAATTCCTCGGCGTAGCTAAACCTTATAGATTTTTGAAACCTATAAGGTTTGAGAATGCACCATAAGAATAGTCCCCAAATTCATTTGAGGGTAATATTTTAGTTACTACCTCGCTAATTTAAAAGCTCCTTCAACTCCTATATGATTGGACTTGTCGTCGAATATTTCTTCGAGTTTTGTACATCTAAGCTGTTTGGAATAAAAGATGTGATCCAATGGATTTCTTACAGCGAATGAAACAGATCTTCTAGCATTATTGAGTTTGGTATCATATAAAAAAGTACGCACTCTCCTAGCCCAATACACTTGATTGAATTCACCTACAATCATCATTGGCATTATTTCTTTTTTGCTGATATAATCAGATAAGTCTTCAAGTTGATAGTGATTACCTGCATTTTCACCAACCATAGAATATGGCAAAACATATGTGAAAAGTATATTTACGGGATTATCCTCAAAACGGATAATAGCATCGAGTTGGGGATGCCCTGATAAGTAAAATGTATCTTTCTTTATAAACTCATACTTTGAAAAAACAAGTTTTGCATCCGGGTCAAATTGATTAATAGAAAGGGTATATGGATATTCGTCTTTTAGTCTTTTCTTCAAAAACTTATTCCAAGCAGGGCTAAGCTCCTGGCACGAAACTATGTCAGGATTTGAATCCTTTATTTTTTCAATAAACTGATCCTTGTCTTCTTCCACATCCAAAATATTGAAGTGCATAATATGCAATGAGGATGTATTCAAATCTTTAGCTCGAAACATCAGATTTGTATTTGACAAATCTTTAAGAAAAAGAGTCAAAATAGCCGCGCTAAACATCGTAAAATATACAAGATTTGATTTTTTCAATATCAAAAATAATATCGATAACAATAATAATGCGAAAATAACCCAAATTGCATTCTCACTCAAAGACATTACCAACGGGATATCAGGCTGGAAAAATATCAATAGTATTACTACCGTTATCAGCCCCATAAGCAAACGTTGTATGGATGTTGAGATTCTCATTGATTAAATAATTTTCATCTTCCTGACATTAAAAATTCCTACCTTAAATTATAGCAAAAATATGACAGGAAATCACACAAAATTATAAAATCATTTTAAATAATCTGCTAAAACAAATGTTTTCTTTCCAATAATAACATTTGTCGTTTCACTAACTATCTTATAATATAGTAGATATACTCCTATCGGAACTTTCATTGAATCTACATAGCCATCCCAAACAACAATACCACGCGTACCTAATAGTTCATTATTGACTATTTGACTAACCAATCTTCCCCTTGAATCAAAAATATAAAAATTAGCATAGTTATCAGGATTTTCAAAGCTGTATCTGATGATCAATTCATCGTCAACCCCGTCACTATTGGGAGAAAAGACCTTTTTTTCCAATACTATAACTTCAGTCGTGTCTGAAACAGATTCAAAAAAAACACTGTTTTTGTATCCCGGTGTAGCTCCATCTGTGATTGTCGAAGCTGAAGTCCAATTAAATCTATCATTGGTAGACAAAAAAGGGTTTTTACGCTCCAAACTTACTCCTTCAGCATCCGTTATGAACGAAGAATGCATATCCTCAGAGTAATCAAAGGAGTCTATCATAATATCTATTTTGGAAATGGAGTCAAAATAAGTTATACTTATATTACCTTCATCATCATCAAATCCAGGCAACTTATTTTGATATAGCAAAGCACTATCCGGTACAAAATAATTGTTGATTACACTATTTGTGTCAGCGGAAATACAAATATAGTCACCTGTTGACAATACAATTTCGTCTTCAATTCTCTCTATTTTATCAACCTTAGCCTCATTCGATATCTTTACACCTTTAAGACTTAAGTATTTTTTTGAAATATTAATCAATTCGATAAAATCACTTGCTCCTTTATGGGGATTAAACAATATTTCATTTATAACAATATCCCCTAATCCTGGTGACTCTATCAAGTAAAAATAAGTACTTTGTTTTTCTAAAATTGCATTACCCTTCAAGTCTTTTATGCCTTTAACTGATATCGTATAATTCTTTCCACTTCCAAAAGGAGTAATAAATCTCAATTCTACTTTATTTGGAATATTATTATCATATATTATTTCAGCCGGATTAAGTCCATTCTCTTCGATAGTATAATTAGCTTTTTGCAAAGCACTTGTTTTATCCAATTCTTCATCAAAAGTGAGGATCAATCTAGTCTTGTCCAATAACTTTGCTTCATTGAGCACAGGAGCTATGTTATCATATTCAAACGGCTTTATATCGATATCATCAAAAATAAATTTATTAACTCTCGTTTTTGAATAATCCATATCTAGCATAAAATATGCTGAATCAAAGTACAATTTATCATCAAAAACCTGAAAATCCTCTTTATAAAACTTGTTTTCCTTTTTGATTAAAATAGTCCAAAAACCTGAAGATTGCCTTGTTATTTTGAGATTAACAGCAAAAGCTTTTGAAAACAATCCCAATTCTCCTTCACCAAGCAAAGTTTCATTTCCACTTTCAACAGAGTAAAATTTTAGATTGTCATCATTGCCATTTTCACCTATTCTTATAAAATATCCTGAGGTACTGTCTAATACTGTACTGTCAACCATTAAATAAATCTTCAATTTATTGGAATTGGAAGGATTAAAATCCATCTTCAAATACAGATTCCATTCCATACTATCTACAGTATTGTATTTTACAAATAACTTTGAATTTCCTGCATCAGCCGCATCTAATTGCAACTGATATTGATCGTTTACAATAAAGTTCTGAATATCGCCAAACCATTGGGGGTCAGATTGGAAGTCGCCATCACTAAAGTCGTCAAACAGCTGAGCATTCAGTACAATTAAGTTTGTAAAAAGCAAAAGCAAGATTCCTATAATCCTTTTCATAGCAATGCAATTTTTTGTTCAAAAAGCAGACTCCAATTATGATTCTAAAAAAGAATCAGAGTAAAGAATTATACCAAATATACAAAATATATCTAGTGACTACAAGAAAACAGGCTATCTTTTTTGTTTCCTTTTCTGAGGTTTTCTCTTCTTATTATTTCTTCGATTGTCTCTTGGGTCTTTTGGAATCTTACTTTCTCTCATATTATCCAGCAATAAATCCATAGAGTACTCTTCAGGAAAAATGAGTTTACCATTAGTCATTTTTTCCAAATCATGCTTTATTGTCCTGTCATTGACATATACATCTGAACTCCAAGTTTTATAAGCCATTTTCATATATGCACCTATCAGAGCAATAAATTGTTCTTTTTTCACTCCATCTTCCATCTCAATAGCCTTATCCATTAAAGAATGGATTAAATGTCCGTAATGACGATAGTGTTTTTCTGCAGAAGGATATTCAAGTTTACCCGGTTTAAAGTCCTTTGGCTTTGGCTCAGGAATAATACCGTTTGGTGGTATAGCTTTAAGATTGTAATCGGCAATTTTATAAACATGCATCCATATTTTCTCCTTATATTCAGGAGATTTTTTATTGCCGATTTTCATTTTTTTCATTAACTCGACGATTTCTTCAACAAAAGCTTGTTGCTCTTTTTGATCTTCGATAGTCTGAGCATGTTTTATAAGATTCTGAATATGTCTTCCATACTCTGAAATTATCAATTTTTCTTTTTCAGAATTGTATTCAATGTTTAAAGTTCTTTCCATTTTATAATATTTTCTTCAAATCCAAATCGGATTTATTAGGGTGTCATTCTACTGTTACTGATTTTGCTAAATTTCTAGGTTGATCCACATTACATCCTCTCATCACAGCGATATGATAAGCCAATAGCTGAAGAGGAACAACTGATAAAATAGGAGAAAGTGGATCTGCTATATATGGTATCTCGATAGTGTAATCTGACAATTCTTTGATTTTTGTATCACCTTCCGTCACTATTGATATTACAATACCTTTCCTAGCTTTTATTTCTTGAATATTACTTACGATTTTAGAATATGCACTTTTATTTGTAGCAATCACTACTACAGGCATATTTTTATCTATCAAAGCTATTGGCCCGTGTTTCATTTCAGCTGCAGGATATCCTTCTGCATGTATATATGAGATCTCTTTCAGCTTAAGTGCTCCTTCTAGTGCAATTGGGAAATTGTAACCTCTTCCCAGATATAGGGCATTTGTCGAATCTTTAATCTCTGAAGCTACGTACTTTATTTTTTCATTATCATTTAAGACCTTGGTTATTTTATCCGGCAGAGCCTCCAATTCACTCAATAACTGCATCACATAACTCTGTGGAATTGTACCTTTCTCTATCGCCAAATGCAAGGCCATCAATGATAATACCACCAGTTGACTTGTAAAGGCTTTAGTTGAAGCAACACCGATTTCAGGTCCTGCATGAGTGTATGAGCCTGTATCCGTCATTCTTGATATCCTTGAACCAACCACATTCACAATACCATAAGTAGATGCTTGTTTTGATTTTGCCAATTCCAAAGCAGCTATTGTATCTGCAGTTTCTCCCGATTGGGATATCGCAATGACTACATCGTCACTATTCAAAATAGGATTTCGGTATCTAAACTCCGAAGAATATTCTACTTCGACAGGTATCCTTGCCAAGTCCTCAAATAAATACTCGCCTATCATTGCTGAATGCCAAGATGTTCCACTACTTACAAATATAATTCTTTTCGCCTTGGATATTTTATTCATTTGTTTAGCTAGTCCTCCCACTCTCAGCCATCCTTCAACAGGATTGATACGTCCACGCATACTTTCCATTACCGTCAATGGCTGTTGGAAGATCTCCTTTAGCATAAAATGCTCGTATTCTCCTTTCTCAATCACTTGAATAGTAAGATCCAATTCTTGTATCTCCGGTGTAATGATATTATTGTCAATATCTTTTATAGAATACTCACCATTAGAATTTATAATAGCCATTTGCTCATCCTCCAAATAAATAACTTTATTGGTATACTTTATTACAGGAAAAGCATCGGAGGCCAAAAATAATTCATCATCACCTATTCCTACTACTAATGGGCTGGATTTTTTTGCTCCAATCAATATATCAGGCTCATCGATGCAATAGACTACAATAGCATATGCTCCTATAACTTTTTGCAAAGCAACTCTGACAGCATCTTCAAAAGTACTACTACGCTTGTAGTATTCTTCTATAAGATGAACTAATACTTCTGTATCTGTATCGCTTTTAAACTCATGTCCAAGTTCGATCAAGGCAGATTTTAAAGTCTGATAATTCTCAATTATACCGTTGTGCACAATCACTATTTTCCCGTCTCCGGAAAGATGAGGGTGAGCATTTATATCATTTGGTTCACCGTGCGTCGCCCATCTGGTATGACCTATCCCTATAGTGCCATTTGTATCCTTTGTTACATAGGACTCCAAAGCGCTTACTTTACCTTTTTTCTTAAGAACATTAATATTTTTATCAAGAATGGCAATCCCTGCGCTATCATATCCTCTATATTCCAGTCTTTTTAGCCCTTCCAGCAATATCGGAAAAGCATTTTCCTTACCGGTATAAGCGACAATTCCACACATAATTAGTTAATGTTTGAATAAGTGATTTTTAATTTTGATTTAAGATTGTTATTGTTTACACCGGCTAATTTTGCAAAACCGGGATCGTGAATCCTATTTTCAGGATACAAAAACAATTTAGTACTGTATTTTTCATCTTTAAGCAATTGCTTTAAATGCATTGTAATGTTTACAATATATTTACTTAACTCTTTGCCGTTTTCTTTGCTTTTTATCTTATAGCCAAAATAAATATTAGAATCGGTATTCCTTACATCTTTTGGAAATATATAATCTTCTATCAATTCTAAGTTCCCGTTGTCATTTAGATATTTAGTAACCAATCTTTTTGGTGAACTTACCAAAGTTTCATTTCCGCCAACAACATATAATACAAGTTCTGCTTTATTGATGTTCTTGCCTTTCAAAAACTCTAAATACGGTATATCCACTTCAACCTCTGTACCATCCATTCCCTGAACAAAAAGCAATTCATTTCCTTTTTCAAAATCATCAAAATAATCTTTGATTTTAGCTGATGAGTAATTATGATTAAAATGATTCACAATATTGTCATAAGTGAATGTGCTTCTATTTAAAGTATCATTTAAGGTATAATATACATCAATTCTTGTCGCATATTTATTACCGCTGGATAATCTCTTCAAACTTAGCATAGAACTATTACTTATATTAGATTCTATGTATATACCTTTGAACATTGTCTTCAACAAAGTATCAGATTTTAGATTATTGGTATCGCTTAGCAATCTTATTCCTAGGTTTTTGTCTAAAGAAATCCGTACTTGCTCTTTGTAAACAACAGTATCGTTTTTTGGCTCAATAACTGTGACTGAATCGATAATAGGAAAAATTTCTTTTTGCCCTAATTTCTGAGAGTTGTATTTGATTTCTTCATTTGAATAAATCGAATCTCTGTCAAGATAAATCCCTTCGTCCAATTCATAAATAGATATAGTATGATTTGCATTTTTATCTCCATTTATCATAGAAGTATCCAAAACCATTGTTAATACTACAGAATCAACATTTGTTATATTGGCTTCAGGTATTGAACCTAAATACTGAAAATCACAGTATATACTGGCTTTCGCATCCCCAAAATTCTCATCATGAAATTGCCCTAATATATATGATTCTAAAAAATTTGGGTAAACCTTAAAAGAGTCATTGATAATTGTTCTTGCTTTCAAAGTTGAAGTATCAGAAAAATCAACATTGATCTCATCATCTTTCAATATATCTCCTCCTATTACCGAAGACTTGATACACGCACTTTGAAAAAGCACTATAAGCAATAATAAAACATAAATAATTTTATTCATTTCTATATTATATTTTTTTGTTTTAGTATAACGTATTTTTCACAAAGAAGTGTTGATAAATGATAATTAAATTACCAAATACAAAAACATCTTCATCAATTGAAAACCTGCATATACTATTTGAGTAGTTCAAAGAATTGAAAATAACTTTATCCTTCTTTTATTTGTTGATAAAATTCCATATCACCTACATACTTTTCGTCCTCACTCTTATGTATATAGTACGGAACATTATTTTTTTCTAAAAATTCAATATTCTTTTCCATTCCATCTTCAATTGGAAGAATAACCCCATCTGAATTAAGCATAGCACCTAAATCCAAATCTATATTTCCTGACTCATCAAAATAATTTAACAAATCATCCTCTGCCATATCATTAATCAGAACCTTATCATTAAAATTACCTGACAATATATTTCCTCCCTGATTGACAAATGGCGTATATATTATTTTAGAGTGTTGATATACAGGATCGTCATTATAGACTTTTCTTAAGAACAATGGAATAAGACTACTCATCCAACCGCTAGCATGAATAATGTCAGGAGGCCAACCGAATTTTTTTACAGTCTCCATTCCTCCCTTGCAGAAAAAAATCATCCTGTTATCATTGTCATCAAATGGATTGCCTTCCTCATCTTTGAAAATAAACTTCCTTTTGAAGAATTCTTCATTATCCAAAAAATATACCTGAATTCTGGATTCCGGCAATGAAGCAACTTTTATAATCAAAGGGAAGTCATCATCATCTATGATTATATTCATACCTGATAGTCTTACAACTTCATGAAGCTTGTGCCTTCTTTCATTGATAGTTCCGAATTTAGGCATCAATATCCTCATCTCAAATGACTTCTTATTAGCATTCAAAATAAATTTTCTCATAAATGATCCCATCTCTGATAAACTTGTATAAGGATCCATTTCCTGAGATATATATAGTACACGAGTTTTAAACATAAATCAAAATTTACATTGTATTTCTTCAAAACAATTCACAAATATACGAAAATACAGAGTATTTACCTTGATATAACGCAATTAACTTATAAAATTGTTGAAAAGAGCAAGATATTATTTCTTTTTTTTCAATATTTTTTCACAAAATTCCTTTCGATGATATTTTGTTAGACCGTATTTCAAAATTGCTTCCCTATGGGCTTTTGTCCCATAACCTTTGTTTTTTGCCCATTGAAATAAGGGATATTCCTTATCCAATTTTTGCATATACTCATCTCTGTAAGTTTTAGCTAAAATAGAAGCAGCAGCAATACTTAGATACTTTCCATCTCCTTTGACTATAGTATGATATTCTATATTTTTATAGTCTTTGAAACGGTTTCCATCGACCAATATCCTGTTAAACTTGACTGTTAATCCATTCAATGCCAGATGCATTGCTTTAATAGTGGCATTCAATATATTGATTCGTGCTATATCATCAATATCAACCATCGCAACGTGATAATCTATAGCATTTCTTTCAATAAAATCGCGCAGAAAAAGTCTTTTTTTCTCACTCAGTTTTTTTGAATCATCTATTTCCGGTACGAGCAATGACTTTGGCCAAATAACAGAAGAAGCAAATACAGAACCCGCCAAAGGTCCTCTACCTGCTTCGTCACAACCCGCTTCAATTCCGTTTTTATTAAAAAAAGGAAGGAGCATAATTTATCCTAATAACGCTTTGTGCGCAGCATCCAATGTTTCTCTTACTTTCTCCGTAGTTTCAGCTTGGCAATATACTCTGAGTACTGGCTCTGTTCCAGATGGTCTGACCATCACCCAAGTATCTTCGTCCAAGAAATATCTCCAACCGTCAACATCGGTAACCTTTACAATCGGCCTACCTCCAATTTCTTTGATTTCTCCATTCTCACATTTCTTCACTACCGCCTGTTTTACTTCTTCATCCAAGTGTAAATCATCCCTATTGAACTTAAAAGGTCCTACTTTCTCATAAATAACTTGAATAAGCTCCTTTAGAGATTTTCCTGTTTTTGCCATTAATTCCATAACCAATAACCCCATCCATACACCATCTCTCTCAGGAATATGACCTTTTACAGATATTCCACCTGATTCTTCACCTCCCACCATCACATCTTCGTGAATCATTATCTCCGCAATATATTTGAATCCAATCTTTGTCACAAGATAATCCAATCCATACATTTTGGCCAATTTCTCAACTTTATTTGAGACAGAAAATGAAACGACAACTTTTCCTTTTTCTTTTTTAAATTCATACATATAATATAGTAATAACAGCAGTATATGATGTGAATCCACGAACTCTCCATCTTCGTCATAAAGCCCAATTCTATCAGCATCACCATCATTGGCTAAACCAAGATTTATCTCAGGATTATTTTTTACCAATTCTGACAATTCTTTTAAGTTTCTGTGTATTGGTTCAGGGGCTTGACCATTGAATGACGGATTATACTCACAATGCAATAAATGAGCTTTTGGAAACAATCTCCTTATCACGTTTTGACCTGCACCGTACATTGCATCATATGCCATCACAACTCCGTTCTTTATCAAGTCCATATCAAAGTATTCCAATACATGATCAATGTACATCTGTTCAAGATCCACAAACTTAATCATAGAATTATCCACATGAACCTTAAAACTTTCTTTGTTCTCAGGTACGCTATCAGGTATCATATTTTCTATCTCAGTCACTTCCTTTTGGATAGTAGGACCACCGAAATTTGATTTTAATTTATACCCATTGTACGATGGCGGATTGTGACTGGCAGTAATCACAATACCCAAATCTGCTTTTAGTTTCACCACACCCAACGATACCATCGGTGTAGAAGCAAAATTCTCATCTATAAAAACCTCGATTCCATTGTCAGCAAAAATACTAGCAGCGTATTCACTAAACATCTTACCGGCAAACCTACAATCATATCCGATGACTACCCTTTTATATCCTTTGTCCAACATCCATTTAGATGCAGCTTCTGATACGCGCATCACATTATCTACCGTGTATTCCTTGGCGATAATCGCACGCCAACCATCTGTTCCAAACTTTATATTTACCATAATTTTAATTTTATTGCAAAGATACTCAAACCATAGATAGTGTCTGCAAGAAAATGCATCAAATTTTAAATTGATTCTTGTTATCATCTTTTTTCTTTTTATATATTTACCAAAACAAGGGGCTTATGAAATGTTTTTTAATAAATATTATAATTTTTTAATATATATAATTACCTTTGTGATAAATTTATAAAAACACAAATGACTTTTGTTACATTAACAACAGATTTTGGTAAGAATAATTACAATATCGCATCTTTAAAAGGGGCGATACTTTCAATGCATCCTAAAAGTCAATTGATTGATATTTCAAATGAAATAGGGAATTTTGATATAATAGAAGCATCGTTTATGCTATCAAATTCATATAAATTTTATCCAAAGAATACGGTACATGTCATTGCAGTAAATGGTTTTTACTCTTCGAGAGTTCGCCTTTTATTATTGAAGAAAAATGGCTATTTCTTTATAGCTCCTGACAATGGTATATTGTCACTTATTTTTGATGAGCCTGACATCAATGATATTAGATATATTGAATACGGTAAAAAAACAGGAGATTTTTATACTACAATAGCTGAATTAGTGGCTCAGTCACAACAACAAGATGATTTCGATAGCATTGGAGAAAGAGTACTCTCTATCAACAAAAGAATTACTTTGAAACCTGTAATTTCAGCCAATACCATAAGAGCTACCGTTATTTTTATAGATAAATTCGGCAATGCGATACTAAATGTAACCAAAGATTTATTTGATACATATGTAGCAAACAAACCGTTTAGGATGTACTATAGTCCAAAAGATTTTATCGATAAAATCCATAATAAATACAGTGATGTTCCATTTGGAGACGAATTGATGCTATTCAATTCAGCAGGATATCTTGAGATAGCTGTAAATATGGGGAATGCCAATACAAACCTCGGCATTGCAAAAGACGCCACTCTCCAAATAGTATTTTAATCCTTAAACCCGAATTACACATCATTTTTAGCATAATATACTCAAACCACATATTTTTTCGAGGTTTAGACTTTTTCTATGTTAATACTGAAACACAATTGGTATAATTCAAGAAAACGACAGAAGAAAAATATAAAATTTCCGGCATTTTGAGAAAAAAATAAAAAAACTTTGCCTCTAATACAATATTTTTCTAAATTTACACTTTGTAATACAAAGCACTTTGTTATGGAAGATAAAATACAAGAAGAATTAAAGCATATTAGGAGTATGATGGAGAAGTCAACCAGATTTCTATCATTGAGTGGTTGGGCTGGTATTATGGCAGGATTATATGCATTGACGGGAGCATATTTTGCTTATAGGCTTATCAATAAATCAAAGACAATAATTTACTATGATATTATTGATGGAAATTTTTCAACCGGAGCTTTTATTTTACTTGGTATAGCCTCAGCTGTATTTGTTCTTACATTGATCACAGCCTTATACACTAGTTCAAGAACAGCTAAGAAAGCAAATAAAAAACTTTGGACTCCGGCAGCATTAAAATTGATATACAATATGGCAATTCCCCTTGTGGTCGGTGGTATTTTATCAATTATCCTCATTCTGAAGGGAGCTATTGGTTTGGTAGCACCGGTAACATTGATATTTTATGGACTAAGTCTAATTTTGGCTGCAAATTATACTTATAGCAATGTCAAGATTCTTGGTATTTTTGAAGTAACTATTGGTTTGATAGCTTCATATTACCAAGGATATGGATTGTATTTTTGGGTCTTGGGTTTTGGGATTTTTCATATCATTTACGGTATTTTTATGTATTTAAAATATAAAAAATAGCCATGAAAAATTTTTTCCAAGATCTTGATAAAGCATTCGACAATAAAATAAGATTAGGCATTATGTCTGTGTTAATGGTAAATGAATTCGTAGATTTTACTGAATTAAAACAGTTGATGTCGCTAACCGATGGCAATCTTGCTAGCCATATCAAAGCATTGGAAAAAGTAAATTATATAAACGTAAATAAATCATTCCTAGGTCGAAAGCCAAACACTAAATACAGCGCAACAAACGAAGGAAAAATTGCATTCAAAAAGCATGTAGATGCTTTGGAAAAAATATTGAAAGGTAATGGATTGTAGATATTCGCCAAGAGGTCGAAGACGCTTTGGCTCAAGTGTGGTGTGAGTGGTTGGTGTGGCTTTTTCGCCAAGAGGTCGGAGACGCTTTGGCTCAGGGGTGTGAGAGTAACTGAGATAAAGGTTTCTAACCTCTTATCGAATTGGAAAGCGATTTTCGCCAAGAGGTCGAAGACACTTTGGCTCAGGGTAGTGAGAGTAACTCAGATAAAGGTTTCTAACCTCTTATCGAATGGAAAGAGCAATTTTCGCCAAGAGGTCGAAGACGCTTTGGCTCAGGGGGTGAGGTATCTGAGATAAAAGTTTTTAACCTCTTATCGAATTGGAAAAGATGGCTCAGGATAGTGGATGGGAAAATAGGGTGAACCTTTAAGCAAGAATAAAAGATGATGATAATTAATTTATAGTTAGAATGAAGTTAGACTTTAAAAATATATACTTTACAACTTTGGCAATTAATAGATTTGTCTCTGTATTTAAAGATTTTCCGGAAACAAATTTTATTATTCTTGATTCTTTTAAATATTTAACTGATAATAA
>Ga0256831_1000519_pt1 | contig 19830 bp, 15 predicted proteins | sample 132544metaG_FD_189087 | JGI IMG/M metagenome (GOLD analysis project Ga0256831, IMG submission 189087) | Hydrothermal vent microbial communities from Lau Basin, Pacific Ocean - 132-544 | ecosystem: Environmental > Aquatic > Marine > Hydrothermal vents | place: Pacific Ocean: Lau Basin | collected... | reverse complement strand
GTTGTTGGGGCAGTACAATCCTGATGCCGGTTTGATAATTCCCTTTTCAGAAAATGCAACCATAACAACCAGCTCGGGTACCAATAAAGCCTTTATAATCGATAGAAATAAAAACAGTTTCTGGGAATCGGAGAATCCCTTGCCCGTAAACTACATTCGGCGCAACGACTTAAATGCTTTTAAAACACAAGCTTTATATACAACCACTCAAAATATTAATTATGCTGTGGATGGCGACATCAATACAAAAATCACCATTAAACACCAACCGCTTGTTATTCGGTTTAAAAAGCCACATTATTTTCATTTCTTATCGGTAAAGTACAACGCCGGTCAGGCTGTCAACATGATAATTGGCTTTGGTAAAGACTCTGAAAAAAACATTGTCTTAAAACCGGAAAATAGTTATCAGCTTCAAAAAATTACTGTGAACAAGTCGGTTCATTACATTAAATTATTATGCGACAAACCCTATAATCTTTTTGAAATTGCCGGTCTTTACACTGCGCCAACCGAATTTGTTTTGTTGGATTTTGGTAAGCCCAAACCCGTTGGCCAATTGCTTATACGGGCGCTTAACGATGAAAGAGTTACAGATATTGATGTTCTTGGCGGAAACAATTTAACTTCACTTAAAAAACTTTTCTCAATCAATCCCACAGCCATTCCTCTGATACCTTACTTGTTAGATGCACAGGAAGAGATGAGGTACGTTAAAGTTGTTTTTCATCTTCCCATCCACGATTATTACAAGGTAAAATTGTGGGAGTTGGATGTTTACGACTACTACGGTTTATATGGTGCGCCGTACAAAGCCCGTGCTTCAAAGCAAACCTATGGTAAATCTTTTGGTATAAATACTTTTTGGGGATGGGGCTATAATGTTTATTCCGACCGCATCCCAAAGGATAAAGGCTCCCGGGCATTTAATAAATTATGCACCTTGGTACGCAACTATCACCGGTTGGACTGGGACATTAAATCCCCGAATCAAATACCGGCTTACAGTAGTATGAATGGCGCAAACGGAACTACCACATTGCCTCGGTTTAATTGGGACAGAGAATACAGCGACTGGCAAAAAGCAGGGTTTGCGATAGATGTAACCATTTTGTTTAACAACAATCTGTTTCCTGATACCCTGTGGAAAAACCCCTATCGTGAAGGCTTAAATTTAGGGAAAAGTTTTACAACCCACTTTGTAAAAAACAAAAAGCTAATAAGTCAAATTGAAGTGGGGAACGAGCCTTGGGGTTACAATACAGCCACCTATAAGCATATTCTTTCGGGGTTTGCCGATGGCACACATCAAACCTCCAACATATCTGTTTTGCCTTGTGCGCTTCAGGCTTACGATCCCCATCCCGATGCCAACAATTACATAAAGCAATATCTTGCCAAAAGCAACCTGCCTAAAATTGACGGGTTAAACACCCATGTTTACAACTATATTTTTGATAATGATGGCATTTTTACAGCCATAAACCCTGAAGATCCGCGAGCGGAAATTTGGTCGGTTAACAATTTGCAACGATATCGAAACGCAAACATGCCCGGAAAAGATATTTATGTTACCGAATTTGGTTACGATAGCGATGGCGGCGGCGAAACCTGTACTCATTCGGTTTGTCTGCCTGAAAAAGTTCAGGCCATCTATGCAATTCGGTCGGCACTTATTTTACAAAGGCTGGGTGTAAAGCAGTTTTACTGGTATTATTTTGCCAATGTGGCTTACAACTCGTTTCTTCACAACCGTTCGGGTTTGACAGGGTCATCCAAAACAGGGTTTAAAGAAAAAGAATCCTTTTACGCCTTTCAAAAACTTTTTAATGAGTTAAAGGATTTCAGGTTTGAAAAAATTCTTTCAGAAAACCAATATTTGTATGCCTACCAATTTACCGATGATTCCAACAATAAAAAAATTGTTGCATGGATTCCCACCTATCACAACCACTTTAAACATAGGTGGGTATCCATTCCCGGTACTGCTGACATCAATGATGCCGAACCCGTAACGAGCGATTCTTCGGTACAAATTAATGGTGACCGGCTCTTCCTTTCGGGGGTACCCGTAATAATAAAAATAATAAAGCAAAACCGCTGATAACAAATTCCCTTTTCTTACATTTGCCATAATAAAAATGAATCACCATGAAAAAATTTAAAATTTCCATTTGGCTGCTGATTGTCACCATATTAACAGGATTTCAATCCTTTTCGCAAGAAGTAAACACGGTAATTGGAAAACCCGATTTAAAACTTACCTCCGATGTGATGACTCCGGAAGTGTTATGGTCCTTTGGCAGGGTGAGCGACATTCAGCTTTCGCCTGATAAATCGACCGTTTTGTTTGGAACAAGTTACTACAGCATTGAACAAAACAAAGGAAATCGCGATTTGTACAGCATCAACCTGAAAACGGATAAAATGCAGCGGTTAACCGAAACTCCTTTTGGTGAGTACGATGCACAATGGCGCCCCGATGGAAAAAAAATCGGGTTCCTTTCTTCGGAATCAGGAAGCATGCAACTTTGGGAGATGAATCCCGATGGAAGTGATAAAAGACAAATTTCAAAAATTGACGGCGGCATCACCGGCTTTAAATATTCGCCCGACCAAACCAAAATATTGTTTACCAAAGAGGTTAAAGTGGATAAAAATGTACACGATAAATACCCTGACCTTGATAAAACCACCGGACGTGTGTTAACCGATTTGATGTATCGCCACTGGGATACCTGGGTGGATACCTACAGCCATGTTTTTGTGGCTGATTATAATGGCCAAAATGTAAGCAATGCCATTGATATTATGGCGGGTGAGCCTTACGAGTCGCCCATGAAACCTTTTGGTGGTATGGAGCAGATTAACTGGACTCCCGATAGCAAAATGATAGCCTATACCTGCCGGAAACTAACTGGTCTTAAATACTCCGAGTCAACCAATTCTGACATATATATCTATTCTGTTAAGGATAAACAAACGGCCAATCTTACCAAGGGCATGATGGGCTACGATACCAATCCGGTATTTTCGCCCGATGGCACTTTGATGGCCTGGGAAAGCATGGAGCACGACGGTTACGAGTCGGATAAAAACCGGTTGTTTGTAATGGATTTGGTAACCGCTGAAAAAACCGATTATTCGGCTGATTTCGACCAAAACGCCCATGGGTTAACCTGGTCCGATGATGGCAAATACATCTTTTTTACCAGCGAGTGGCACGGAAGCATTGAAATTTACCGCCTCAATTTAAAAAAGTCAAAAATTGAAGAAATTACCAGGGGGGTTCACAATTACGGAACTATTATTCCCAATGGGAAAAATCTCATTGCCACCCGCACTTCCATGTCGATGCCTGCCGAAATTTACAGCGTCTCCGTAAAAACCGGAAAGGCTGTTCCTGTAAGCCATGTTAACAAAGGTTTACTCGACAAGCTTACCATGGGCAAAGTGGAAGCACGCTGGGTAACTACCACCGATAACAAAAAGATGCTTACCTGGGTGATTTATCCGCCTCATTTTGATCCGAATAAAAAGTATCCTGCTTTGCTTTATTGTCAGGGTGGCCCGCAAAGTATGGTTAGCCAGTTTTGGAGCTACCGTTGGAATTTTCAAATGATGGCTGCCAATGGCTATATCATTGTTGCTCCTAACCGGAGAGGCCTCCCGGGGTTTGGTACCAAATGGAACGAAGAAATTAGTGGCGATTACGGCGGACAAAATATGAAAGACTATTTCTCGGCCATCGACTCACTTAAAAAGGAACCTTTTATTGATGAAAACAGACTTGGTGCTGTGGGTGCCTCCTATGGTGGGTTTTCCATTTATTGGATTGCAGGCCATCATAATGGACGTTTTAAAGCTTTTATTGCCCACGATGGAATATTTAATTTGGAGCAGCAATATGTTGAAACTGATGAGCTTTGGTTTGCCAACTGGGATATGGGAGGCCCTTTTTGGAAAAAAAATGATAAAATTGTACAGCGCAGTTATGCTAATTCGCCCCATAAATTCGTTGATAAGTGGGATACTCCCATTATGGTTATCCATAGTGCAAAAGATTACCGAATATTGGATTCGCAGGGATTTGCCGCTTTTGATGCCGCTATTATAAAAGGTGTTCCGGCAAAAATGCTTTGGTTTCCAAACGAAAACCACTGGATATTGCATCCGCAAAACGGTATTCTTTGGCAAAGAGAATTTTTTAACTGGCTTGATAAATGGCTTAAATAGATATTAATTATGAAGGGTAAAACCTCCACGTTTATTTTTATCGTTTTTTTATTTTCCTGCAACATCCTTTTTGCAAACAGTGCCGATACCACTGATGTAAAAAACGACAGTATTAAAAACCTTACTGTTAACGGGCTATTTTATACCGGGTTAAATCAAATAGGATTTGTAAACTGGGCTGCCGGTGGCGAAACATCTCTTTCAGGGAAAATAGGTGCAGACTATTCAATTAATTACAAGAAAAATAAATTTCGATTTCATCATCAGGCAAGACTTGCATACGGTTTGGTGGGATATATGGATAAGCGGGTTGAAAAAACCGACGATAAAATTGATTTGCTCATGGCTTTCGGGCGAACAATGAATAACAAATGGACCTTAACAGGCCTCATTACATTTAAAAGTCAGTTTGCGCCGGGATACAAATACCCTGATGATTCCACGCTTATCTCAGCTTTTATGGCCCCCGGCTATTTAACCCTTTCATTGGGAATGAATTACAATCCTATTAAAGATTTTCAGATTTTCATTAGTCCTGTTTCAGGTAAATTTATTTTTGTCGAAAATCAGGAATTGGCTGACAAAGGCTCATTTGGTGTTACCAAAGCAATAACCGATTCTGCCGGTAACATTCTCGTTCACGGTAAAAATGTTAAAGGCGAATTGGGGCTTAACCTTGTTACTTCATGGAAGTATAACCTGATGAAAAATATCAACCTCAACAGTTCGCTGAACCTGCACAATAACTATATCGACCCAAACAAACGTAATCGCTGGAACATTGATGTGGATTGGGATAACCGGTTTATCTTTACCATAAACAAACTTTTTTCAACGGTGCTTTACTTTCACCTTAAGTACGACGATGAGTCAAAGACAACAAAATATGCTGTAAACAGCGAAGGAAAAAAAGTTGTCGTCTCAAGCAAACCCATGGTACAAATAAAAGAATCGCTGGGTTTGAGTATTACATTAAAAATTTAGTATCTTTATTCGTTCATTTAAAATAAATAAACCGCAACTTAAACTTTAAATTATGAAAATAACCATTGTAGGAACCGGCTATGTAGGCCTTGTTACCGGAGCATGCTTCTCGGAAGTGGGAATTGATGTTACCTGTGTTGATATTGATGAAAAAAAAATAGAAAACCTCAACAAGGGTATTCTTCCCATTTGGGAACCAGGCTTGGAGGATCTGGTAAAAAGAAACACTGAAAATGGCAGATTGCACTTTAGTACTAAATTATCGGAGTCGCTTGATGAGGTGAACATTGTTTTTGGCGCTGTTGGTACCCCTCCGGATGAAGACGGAAGCGCTGATTTACAATATGTATTGGAGGTTGCCCGTGAAGTTGGTCGCCATATTAACGATTATGTAATTATGGTTACAAAAAGTACTGTTCCCGTGGGAACGGCTGAAAAAGTAAGAGCAGCCTTACAGGAAGAGCTTGACAAAAGAGGTGCTGATGTTGACTTTGATGTGGCTTCCAATCCCGAATTCCTTAAAGAAGGTGCTGCCGTTAACGATTTCCTGAAACCTGACAGAATTGTGGTTGGAACCGATTCCGACCGTGCTAGAAAACTCATGGAAAAACTTTACAAGCCCTTTACCATGAACGGACATCCGGTTATATTTATGGATATTGTCTCCTCCGAGATGACTAAATATGCCGCCAACTCTATGTTGGCTACCAAAATCAGCTTTATGAACGACATTGCCAACCTTTGCGAAATTGTTGGCGCCGATGTTAACGCAGTACGAAAAGGTATTGGCAGCGACAGAAGAATAGGCCCCTATTTTATTTACCCCGGAACCGGTTATGGTGGTTCTTGCTTTCCTAAGGATGTAAAAGCACTTGTGAAAACAGCCGAGCATTTTGGATATGATATGGCCGTATTGAAAGCGGTGGAAGATGTAAACCAGCGTCAGAAATCAGTGCTGTTTGCTAAAGCCAAGAAATATTTTGACGGTAATTTGAAAGGAAAAACCTTTGGAATATGGGGCCTTGCATTTAAACCTCAAACCGATGATATGCGTGAAGCACCATCGTTGGTAATCATTGAAAAGCTACTTGCCGAAGGTGCCAAAGTTAAAGCCTACGATCCGGTTGCCATGGAGGAAACAAAAAGAGTACTTGGCGACAAAATTGAATACGCTAAAGATAAGTACGACGCCATCCTTGATGTGGATGCTCTGTTTGTAGTGACCGAATGGCCTGAATTTAAGGTTCTTAATTTCAAGGTGATTAAAAAATTACTCAGCGAAAATGTAATTTTCGACGGACGTAATATTTACGATGTTGAAGAGGTGAAAAACAACGGCTTTAAATATTTTGGAATCGGTGTTGGCGACAAACTTTAAAAAATAAAATTATGAAACGTATTTTGGTTACAGGTGGTGCCGGTTTTGTCGGCTCCCACCTTTGCGAACGGCTTTTAAAAGAGGGTAACGAGGTAATTTCGCTTGATAACTACTTCACCGGAAACAAAAAAAACATTGTTCATTTAATGGACAATCACTATTTTGAGGTAGTTAGGCACGATGTTACGCAACCCTTTTTTATTGAAGTGGACGAAATTTTTAACCTTGCCTGTCCGGCATCACCCATACACTATCAGTACAACCCTATTAAAACGGTAAAAACCTCGGTAATGGGTGCTGTTAATATGCTGGGGCTGGCAAAACGTGTTAATGCCAAAATACTGCAAGCCTCCACCAGTGAAGTTTATGGTGACCCAAAAGTGCATCCACAGACCGAAGATTACTGGGGACATGTCAACCCCATTGGAATTAGATCGTGTTACGACGAAGGAAAACGGGTTGCCGAAACATTGTTTATGAGTTATCACGAGCAAAACAATGTGAAAATTAAAATTATCAGAATTTTTAATACATATGGCCCCCGGATGCATCCCAACGATGGCAGAGTGGTTTCAAATTTTATTGTGCAGGCTCTAAAGGGTGAAAACATAACTGTTTACGGCGAAGGAAACCAAACTCGTAGTTTTCAGTATGTTGACGATCTGATTAATGGAATGTTGGCCATGATGGCAACTGGTGACGATTTTCTTGGACCCGTTAATGTGGGTAATCCTGGAGAGTTTACCATTCTCGAACTGGCTCAAAAGGTTATCGACTTAACCGGTAGCAAATCGAAAATTATTTTCCAGCCCTTGCCGAAAGATGATCCCATGCAGCGTAAACCCGACATCACTCTCGCCAAAGAAAAACTTAACTGGGAACCCGTCATCAAGCTCGAAGAAGGGCTTGCCAAAACAATAACCTATTTTGATAACCTGCTTAAAGAAGGATGAAAAACATTTTAATTACCGGAAGTAACGGACAGCTGGGGTCTGAAATAAAAGACCGCTCAGCGAATTACCCTCAGTTTAACTTCTTTTTTACTGATATTGATGAGCTTGATTTGACCGACCGGGAAGCTGTAATGCATTTTTTTAAACAGAACAACATTAATACCTGCATTAACTGTGCTGCATACACCGCGGTTGATAAGGCCGAAGACGATAGAGAGCTTGCTCTTTTGGTAAACTCAGAGGCTGTTAAAATTTTAAGTCAGGTGTGTTCGGAACACGATGCTTTTTTGGTTCATATTTCAACCGATTATGTTTTTGACGGACGAAATTATAAACCTTATAATGAAACGGATCCGCCCTCTCCCGATTCATATTACGGACTGACCAAATTAAAAGGTGAAGAGGCTGTTTTTGCTTTTTGTAACAAAGCGGTTATTGTGCGTACTTCATGGCTTTACTCAGCCTATGGCAACAATTTTGTTAAAACAATGATTCGTCTTGGCCGCGAAAAAGAGGCTATAGGCGTGGTGGCCGATCAGGTGGGTACGCCTACCTATGCCGGCGATCTCGCAGGGTCTTTGTTGGATATTATCTTAAAGTATGATAATGCCCTGGTCAATGAAATTTATCATTTTAGTAACGAAGGTGCCATTAGCTGGTACGACTTTGCCAAAACCATTATGCAGGAAGCTAACCTCAACTGCAAGGTAAACCCCATTGAATCGAAAGACTTCCAGGCTAAGGCAAATCGGCCGTTTTACAGTGTTTTGAACAAGGCAAAAATAAAAAACGACTTTAACATTGAAATCCCTTATTGGTTAGACAGTTTAAAATATGTAATTAAAAAGCTTACTCAATAAAAAGACATAAAATTATGAACACTTCAATCGACCCTGAAATAGTAAAAAAAGCCCGGGTGTGGCTTGATGGCAATTACGATAGTGAAACAAAAAAAGCCATTAAAGAGATGATGGATAATAATCCCGATGAGCTTGTAGAATCATTTTATCAGGATCTTGAATTTGGCACCGGAGGGCTGCGCGGTATCATGGGTGTGGGTTCAAACAGAATGAACAAATATACTGTTGGCAGTGCAACACAGGGGTTTGCCAATTATCTTAAAATTAATTTTCCCAATAAGCAGCAAATTTCGGTAGCCGTTGCCCACGATTCGAGAAACAACAGTCGCTATTTTGCCGAAATTACCGCCGATGTATTTTCGGCCAACGGCATAAAAGTATATCTGTTTGAAGATTTACGGCCAACACCCGAACTGTCGTTTGCCATTCGCGAGTTAAAGTGTCAGGGAGGAATTGTTATTACCGCTTCGCACAACCCCAAAGAATACAACGGCTACAAAGCCTATTGGGATGATGGCGGACAGTTAATCAGTCCACACGACAAAAATGTAATTGCCGAAGTAAATAAAATTAACTCCATTGATGAAGTTAAATTTGAGGGTAATAAAGCTTTGATTGAAACAATAGGTAAAGAGATTGATGATATCTATCTGAAAAAAATTAAGGCGCTTTCGTTGTCACCGGAAGTTATTCAGCGGCAAAAAGACTTAAAGATTGTTTATACTCCGTTGCATGGTACGGGTATTACATTGGTGCCACAGTCGCTTAAGAACTTTGGGTTCAACCAGGTTCATATTGTTCCCGAACAGGCTGTGGCCGATGGAAACTTCCCAACGGTAAAATCGCCAAATCCCGAAGAGCCGGCGGCTTTGGAAATCGCTATCCGCCAGGCCAAAGAAATTAATGCCGACCTTGTATTGGCCACCGATCCCGATGCCGACCGCGTTGGTATTGCCATTCGCAATGGCGATGACTTTTTGTTGATGAACGGAAATCAAACAGCCACACTCCTTGTCTATTACCTACTCACCAAATGGAAAGAAAACGGCAAACTGACCGGAAACGAATTTATTGTAAAAACCATTGTAACTACTGAGTTGTTGGCCGATATGGCTCGCAAAAACGAGGTTGAGTATTTCGATGTCCTTACTGGTTTTAAATACATTGCCGACATTATTAAACATTTTGAAGGACAAAAAACCTTTATTGGTGGGGGAGAAGAGAGCTATGGTTATCTTGTGGGTGATTTTGTTAGAGATAAAGATGCTGTTATTGCCTGTTCAATGATTGCCGAAGCTTTTGCCTGGGTTACCGATCAGGGCAAGGGAATGATGGACTTGTTAAAGGATATTTACCGCGAATTTGGTTTCTACAAAGAAAAACTGGTGTCGGTGGTACGAAAGGGAAAATCAGGTGCCGAAGAAATTCAGCAAATGATGGCCGATTTCAGAGCCAACCCGCCCAAGTCGCTGGCCGGTTCGGAAGTTGTTACCATTAAAGATTATCAAAGTTCTGTTTCTAAAAACCTTGTTACAGGCCAAGAGGTTGCCATTGAGCTTCCAAAATCAAATGTTTTACAGTTCTTTACAAAGGATGGCAGCAAAGTAAGTGTACGCCCTTCGGGAACCGAACCTAAAATTAAGTTCTATTTTGGCGTTAAAGAAAATTTGGAAAGCAAAGAGGCTTTTGATGCTGTTAGCACAAAACTCGACAACAAAATCGACAGCATTGTTGCGGAGTTGAATCTGTAGTGTAATAGCATGGCTTTCGCATTGAAAATTCTAGAGAGCTTTGTTTAAAACCAGTTGTGTTGGAAGGTGGATAAATTATTTGTATATTTGTGGTAGTAATTTAATTATGATTAATCCTTGTGTAATGAAACAAATAACGCTGAATATACAAGAAGATAAATACCCGTTCTTTATAGAATTGATTAAGAGCCTTGACTTTGTTCAGGTTCAAGGAGATTATTTTGTTTCTGATGAGAAGAAAGAGATAGTCAGGAAAAGAATTAAAATGTCAGATAATCACCCTGATAGATTATTAAATTGGGATGAAGTAAAAGACAGTTTTGTTTTAGACTAAATGAAATTTAGAATAAAAATAGATACTGAAGCACAAACAGACATTCAAGAGGCCATCGATTGGTATAACAACAAACAAAAAGGTTTAGGTAAAAAGTTTTATAGTGAGGTTGAAAATTCTGTTGCCAGTCTTTCGATCAACCCGTTCTATCGTATTGTTTATGATCAGGTTCGTTGTTTTCCATTAAAAAGATACCCTTATTTAATACACTTTACAATTGAAGAAGAAAAACAATTAGTTGTAATAAGAGCTGTTTTCCACACAAGCCGATCCCCTAAAGTATGGAAGAACAGGTAACCTTAAGCTTGTTCGGGTCTGCTTGTCCGAACGTGTCGGTTCGGCAGGCGGGTAAACCGAATGATAAATAAAAAAGTAAAAATATGACAAACATTCCGGAAGACATAACTTTAACAAAACCTGTTTTAGAAACAGTGGCCATTGCACAAGAGTTTTGCACCTATCTCGAAACCTGCGAAGCAAACTCATCCAAAGGCATTATGGAGTTTATGCACAGGATACTTCCGTTGCTTTATTTAAAAGGAACCTTTTCGCCAAAGGTTGATGTTGAATACCCCGAAGCCAACGAGCGATTTGTAACTCAGGAGCAGTGGGAAAATATCTTTATCATGTTACGCGACAAGTTTGGAAGGGATGATGAATACTGGATAATCAATACCGACCTGCTTAACGAAAATGAGCCGGTAAAAGCCAGTATGGCCGAAAATATTGCCGATATTTATCAGGACATGAAAGACTTCGTGCTGCTTTTTAAGAAAAACACACATGCCAGCCGGCAAAACGCTGCCGCTGAGTGCAGATCACTGTTTCAAACCCACTGGGGTTTTCGTATAGGCAACCTTATACCTAAAATACACTACGTTTTGTACGAAAATGCCGGCGACCCGCCTCCCTTTGAACAAACGCTGGATTATCTTTAAATCAAACACGGTTGAGATGTGACGGGCACAGGGTAGCTCGAAATTGTGCGCTGGTATGCATTGTATAAACTTTACTATCTTTGTGTCAGGGTGTTTAAGCTAAAACCATATAATCTGCTGTTTCTTTTTTTGATTTCAGCTGTCAGCATGAGCTGTCTGAAATCAAAAAAGCCTGGAATTCCTGAACCTGTCAGAAAGGCTGTCGAGTTGTCAGGTTTGAACAAGGCTGAATTATTAACGCCCATGGTTTTATATCAGGCTGCAAAGGATTCGTTGAAATTAAAGTCGCTTTACTACCTTATTGCCAACATGGGTGGGCATTACGAAATAACCTGGCAAATACAGGATTCTACCGGTAAAGCCTATTCTTTTCCAATAAATGATTATCCCGATTACAAAACGCTGAAGAAACATCTCAGGTTGCTCCGGGAGAAGGTCGGCGAATTAAAAGTTGTACACGATTCCATATTTCTTGACGTTAAAACGGTAAAGGCCAATCTGCTTACTCAAAATATCGATACAGCTTTCAAATACTGGCAACATCCTGTTTATAAGCAGCATATTTATTCGTTTGACGATTTTTGCAATTTCATTCTTCCCTATCGTGTGGCCAACGAAAAGGCTGAGCCCTTTCGAAGCTATCTGATGGCCAAATATGGTGAAAGCATTTTCAGTGTATTTAACGATACGAAAATTGACTTGATTTCGCTCGTCGGCAGAATTCATCAGGTTGTTACCGGAGATGTTGGCTACGACAAGCGTTACGAGTTGCACTATAATTATCCAACTCTTTCAGAAACCGCAAATACTCATCGCGGTAATTTTCGTGACATTGCCATTTATGAAGTAAAAGCATTTAGAAGTTTTGGCGTGGCCTCAACCATGGATTATTGTCCCTGGTTTGCCGATAGTTCGGATGGTTACTTTTGGCCTGTGGTATTGATGCCTAACCACCATTTTATTCCGGTATTCTATCCCGGTATATCAGCTGACAACTTAACAACTCCCGGGAAGTTGCCCAAAGTCTATCGCCGAAAGTACAGTGACGACTCCACCTCACTTTTCAGGTTAAAAAAAATAAAAGAGCATACACCTGCTTTTCTCGGACAGTTCAACTACGATGATGTTACCGATGAATATGTTGAAACAGCCGTTGTTTCGGTTAGTCTGACCGATACGGCTCGTTATGCTTACCTTGCGGTTTTTAATAATGGCCGTTGGCATCCTGTGCAGTGGAGTTTGGCAGGCAACAAAACCAAAACTAAATTCGTTAAAATGGGAGTTGATATTGTTTATTTGCCAATGATTGTACGAAAAGAACAAACCATTGCAGCCGGTTTGCCTTTTTTATTGCAAAAGGATGGGAATACAACGGTTTTAAACGGGAAGACAGATACAAAGCGCGTTCAGGCCAACCTGATAGAAACAGCAACCCGACAGGCACTTCGCCCAAATAAAAAGTATTTTTTATATCAATGGAAAAACAGCGGTTGGGAGGTTACCCGATTGTTAACTGCCAATTCTAAAGGCAATATTTCAGTTGCATTAAAACCGCAAACACTTTACCTCCTTTCAAAGGAAAACCGCGCTGACCGGTTTAGTGATGAAAGGCCGTTTATAATAAGAAATGGAAAGATAGTTTTTTATTGAGCTTACCTTTTTAGCTCCGGAGTAAGTGCTACTCGAACGTTGTCTTTATACACCACCACAAAAGCATCAAAAACGCCTTTGTTGCGAATTACATTACTATATTGCAAGGCATCGTGGTAATTTCTGAAATAGCCGATGGAGTAGCGATAAACACCATCTTGATAATTTTCGTGAACATCATCCGTTATGCCGTATTTATGTTTAAACAGGTTGATATCAGGCAACCTGGTCCGTTTGGCAAGAATTTGAACTCTGTAAACAATGCCTTTGGTGGAATGATTATCCACAACAGGCTTGGTAGCAGTCTTGGGTTTGACGGGTACCGCAACAGGAGTGTATTTTCTGCTTCCTGATGAGGTATATTTGGGTGTTTTTTTTGTGTAGCCATACGACGAAACCGGTTTAAGCGGTTGCGAAGGAGTTTTATTGCATCCGCACTTATCAACCACCTTTTGTTTAAACTTGTAGTTGATGTAATACGATACGCCAATGGAGGTAATAAACGATTGGTCGAAAGCAAATCCGTCTTTCCATACATCCTGATAATCATTTAGTACTGTTCGCAGGTTTCCTTCCAGGTTAATCGACCAGTTTTTTGCTACCTTTAAATTAACGCCCACTCCGATGGGGACAATCAGCCCTGAGCTTTTATACTTAACGCCTCCGTATGAAAGGCCGCTTTTATAAACAAACCCTGTATCATAGTCGTTTAGGGTGGTGTTCCAAAAGCTGAAACCCAACCCCAAAGTGGCATAAACCGAAAAAATCCGGTTATCCTCAAATCCCCAAAACAAATTGTTAAAATCGATGTAAGTGTTGGTGTTGATGTCAAAATTACTTCCGGTTAAGCCAAAGTTCACAGGTTGCCCTAAACCATTCACGGTTTTGGTGCTTTTTATCCCTTCGTATTGAAGATTCAGCCCCACTCCAAACGCAGGTGATATCATTTTACGGCCTGAAACACCTGTTGAAAAACCAAGCTGCCCCTTAAATTTTTGAAAGTAACTGCTGTTGGAAGCGTCTCCATAAAACTGTGAATATCCAATGTTAAAACTTGTTACCCAGTTATCCTGAAACTGAAAAGCATCGTTATTCAGTTTTTGTGAATAACCCTCAACCCAAAACAGCAACGAAAACAGAAGCAGGCTGAGTTTTATCACACGAGTGCAACGATATTTATTTTTTCTTAATATCATGCTCCTCTTCTTGGCAAAACTTTGTAATGTAATCGTGGGCAGGGCCGAATCCCATTTCCAGCGCTTTTCTCCAGTCGTGGCAGGCACCGTTTAAATCATCCATAAAATATTTTGCCACCCCGCGGTTGTAATAATTCTTTGTCCAGTCGGCATAATCCAGTATGGTCTTCGGTTTCAGCTCCAGTGCTTTGTCATAATCGCCAATGGCATCGTTGTAAAGGTGCATTTTACTGCGCGCATTTCCGAGGTACGAGTAGATTAGGAAATTTTGAACATCGGGGTTAATGGAGAGCGATTTTACAAAAAGCTCAATGGCAGTGGGATAATCGCCCATCTGATATTTTAAAACTCCTTGATTGTAATAGCTTAAATAGAGGCTGTCGGTAGAATCGACCACCGGTTTTATGGGGATAAAATATTCTTCGGCATTGCGAATAAACGATTTAAATACGTGAAGCGGCACTTCATAAAACGACCTGTCGAAAAGTTTATCCCAATTGTCGGGAGCTGTAAAATAGCTTACCAGATAATCTTTCCTGAACGTTTTAATCAGTTTAAACCGAACCACTTCTTTATCGCCGTTTTTAATTGGGAACACAGCAAAAGCCAGGTTCCAGTCGTTTACGCTTTCGCCATACATGATGCGTTGAACATCGGCAACAATCATGTCTTCTTCACGTTTGGGATCAAAATTTTTGATGGTTCCCCGTGCAAAAGCATTCAGGTTAACGGCATATTTTTTATTAAACGGAATCTCTTTGGGAAGCAGCTTCGATAGAAGTTCGCTGTTAAATACATAATAATCAAGCGAAACAAAATCTTTCCAGTTTTCGTGTAAAATGGGAAACTCATAAACACCATCGTGATATTTTTTGATAAGAACGTTATACTGAACGTCCTTAATCATAATTTTTCGTAATTCCAGCGAAATAAAATTATCCTGGCCAAGCTTACGGTTTGGGTCGGTACTTTTGTTGGTTTTGTCGTCGGTAAAGGGAATCCGGTTGGGTGATGATACCCATTTGCCGTTGTTTTGCATTGCCCAGCCGGTTGCTTTTGTAATAGATGACTGCACAGGACTTAATATGGAGTAGTTTACCAGCTGATCCTGATCGTCACAATTATTGTCTTGTTGGGCTGTTAAAACCATAGGGGTAAGCCACACCAACAAAGCAATAAAAAACGTAACAATCTGAAAATCTTTCCTGTTCATAAGCAATGTTTAATTAACCTGTTCTTGGTTTTGATAAATGTACACCATCAAACCAACCGGCGGCATTTATTAACGCAATAAAATTACAACTTTTTTTCACTTATTATAATTTTATTGCACTTTGGAAGCAGTTACTTTTCCACTTTCTGTTAAAACAAATACCGGTTTATGCCTCTAAAACCTTTTTAACGGCTGCAATGGCCTGGCCAATTCCATCGGCATTTTTACCTCCGGCAGTTGCCAGATGAGGTTGTCCGCCACCACCACCGTTGATAAATTTAGCTGCTTCGCGAATGATGTTTCCGGCATGAAACCCGGTTTTTACCATCTCGTCAGAAAGAGCAATTATCAAATTTACTTTTCCTTTTTCTTCAAGAGCCAGCACCACCATTACTTTTTCGGAATGACTTCGCAACTGGTTGGCCAGCTTTTTGGCGCTGCTAACATCCAGGTCAACCTTTGTGCCGATAAAGGAAACTTCGTCAATTTTTTCTGCCTTATTAATAAGGTTGTCGGCAAGTCCGGCACTTTTTTCGGCAAGCAGTTTTTCCATTTCTTTATGAAGTTTTGAATTTTCTTCAATAAGATGGGTAACGGCACCAAGCACGTTGTTGGCATTTTTAAACTGAGCTTTTACCGATTTTAGCAGTGCTATTTGTTCGTCCACAAACTTTTCGGCATTTTTCCCGGTTGCCGCTTCAATACGGCGAACTCCGGCAGCAATGCCGCTTTCCGAAACAATTTTAAAAAGTCCTATTTGTCCTGTAGCTTTTACATGTGTTCCGCCGCAAAGCTCAACCGAATAATCAGGGTCAAAAGTTACCACCCGCACTTTGTCGCCATATTTTTCGCCGAACAGTGCCATGGCGCCCATTGCTTTGGCTTCATCGATGGCAATATTTTGCTTAATGATGCCGGGCAGATTCTCCCGAATTTTATTGTTAACAATATCTTCAACCTGTTTTATCTCTTCGTCGCTCATTTTTGAAAAATGGGAAAAGTCGAAACGCAACCGGTCGGCTGATACCAGCGATCCCTTCTGCTCAACATGCGTACCCAATACTTTACGCAATGCAGCATGCATCAGGTGTGTAGCACTATGGTTGTTGGTTATTAACAGCCTTTTTTCGGCGTTTACCTTCGCAGTGTAAACAGCGTTTACGGCTTTTGGCTCTTCGGCAATAAGATGGACGATGAGGTTGTTTTCCTTTTTGGTATCCACAACATGTAATGTTTCGTTGCCGGCAATCAGTTCGCCCCTGTCGCCAACCTGTCCGCCCGATTCGGCATAAAACGGTGTTTTGTCAAGTACCACTTCAAAAACGGTTTTCTTTTTTGTGGCTACTTTGCGGTATTTTACAATTTTAGCCTGCGTTTCAAGTGTGTCGTATCCAACAAATGTAGTTTCGGTATCGGGTAACAGTTCAATCCAGTCGTCAGTGGTTTTTACGGCTGCCTTTCGCGAACGTTCTTTTTGTTGCTGCAATCCTTTTTCAAAACCGGCCATATCAACGCTAACTCCTTTTTCGGATGCCATTAAGTTGGTTAAGTCGATGGGAAATCCAAAGGTGTCAAACAGTTCAAAGGCAAATTCTCCGTCAATTTCTTTTACGTCAGGGTTTTCTTTAAAGTAAGTTTCAAACTTTTTAATGCCCTGTGCCAGTGTGCGTAAAAAAGCAGTTTCTTCCTCTTTAATAACCTGTTCGATTAGTGTTTTTTGTGAGTTCAATTCGGGAAAAACATCACCCATCTGCTTTGCTAACAGCGAAACCAGTTTGTAGATAAATGGTTCGTCAAAGTTTAAAAAAGTATAACCGTAACGTACGGCGCGCCTTAAAATTCGACGGATAACATAACCTGCCCCGTTATTGGACGGTAGCTGGCCGTCAGCAATGGCAAAGGTGATGGCACGCAGGTGGTCGGCAATTACGCGCAGGGCAATGTCTTTTGCTTCGTTTTTGCCGTATGTTACGCCGGCCATTTTTGCCACCTCGTTTATAATGGGTGCAAAAATATCGGTGTCATAGTTCGATTTAACTCCCTGCATTACCATCGACAACCGTTCAAATCCCATACCTGTATCAATATGCTTGGCAGGTAAGGCTTCAAGGGTGCCATTGGCAAGCCGGTTGAACTCAATAAATACCAGATTCCATATTTCGATAACTTCGGGATGATCTTTGTTTACCAGCTCTTTTCCAGGTAATTTTTTCTTTTCTTTATCTGACCGGATGTCGATGTGAATTTCAGAACAGGGGCCACAGGGTCCTGATTCACCCATCTCCCAAAAATTATCTTTTTTTGAGCCGTATAAAATTCGTTCTTCCGGAATTAAGGCTTTCCAAAAGTTATAGGCCTCCATATCGGCTTCCATTCCATCCGTCTTATCACCACCAAACACGGTAACATAAAGACTTTCTTTGTCAATGCCATAAACTTCGGTAAGCAGTTCCCATGCCCATGCAATGGCTTCTTTTTTAAAATAATCGCCAAAGGACCAGTTGCCCAGCATCTCAAACATGGTGTGGTGATAGGTGTCGCGGCCAACCTCTTCCAAATCGTTGTGCTTACCCGAAACACGCAAGCATTTTTGAGTATCGGCAGCACGCAAAAATTCAGGTTTGGTATTTCCCAAAAAAATATCTTTAAACTGGTTCATCCCCGCATTGGTAAACATAAGCGTGGGGTCGCCTTTCACTACCATGGGAGCCGAAGGAACAATTTGATGTGCTTTGCTTTTAAAAAAATCCAAAAAAACTTTTCGTACTTGAGATGAGTTCATTATAACTTATTAACTTTTGATTTTTAACATCTTAAAATATTTGAGCTGCAAATTTACTCGAAATTATTAATTTTGCATCTTTTATGGCAAGAACTAAATACATATTTAACCCTGCAACGCAAACTTACGAGCCGTTGAAGCGCAGCACACCGCAGCGTTTTTTCAGGGGGTTTTTGTTTCTGACGGGTTCCGTGGCCATTGCAGTTTTGATTTTTGTTTTTTCGTTTACCTTTTTTGACTCGCCCAAAGAAAAAATAATGGAGCGAGAGTTGGCGCAGTACAATTTGCAGTTTAAAATTATGAACGACAGGCTTGATCAGATGCAGTCGATGCTCAACGAGCTTGCCAATAAGGACGACAACATTTACAGGGTTATTTTTGAAGCTGAGCCAATTCCGAAATCAATACGACAGGCCGGTTTTGGTGGTGCCAACAGGTATGCCAAACTGGAGGGTTACGAAAACTCGGCGCTACTAAAACAGACAGCAAAAAAGCTGGACAAAATCGCCAGTCAAATTTATGTGCAGTCAAAATCGTTTGACGATGTATATAAACTTGCCCGCAAAAAGGAAAAAATGCTTAAAAGCATTCCTGCTATTCAGCCGGTAAAGATAAACGACCTTAAGCGAATTTCATCTTATTTCGGTTACCGAATAGACCCTATATATAAGGTGAGGAAATTCCATTCGGGCATCGACTTTTCGTCAAACCTGGGTGCTCCCGTATTTGCCACCGGCGATGGGGTGGTAATCAGAATCCGCCACTCAAACCGTGGATACGGAAATACCATCGAAATTGACCACGGGTACGGCTATAAAACTTTTTATGCCCACTTAAGTAAAATATTGGTTAAAAGAGGCCAAAAAGTGAAACGCGGAAGTACTATCGGGCTTATTGGAAATACCGGAAAATCAACTGCCCCACATCTGCATTACGAGATTCTTAAAAACAACCGAAAAATAAATCCTATCTATTACTTTTTTAACGACCTTAGTCCGGCACAATTTGATGAGATGCTGATGCTTTCAAAAATTCCTAATCAATCGTTAGATTAACCTGTTATGTCGAAAACAGAAAAAGAATTTTTTAGAACCGGAGAAGTTGCCGATATGTTTAAAGTTAGCAGCTCCACCTTGAGGTATTGGGAGCGTGAGTTCAACATGATTAAGCCTGTAAAAACACAAAACGGACGGCGAAGGTTTTCGCGAAAGGACATCGATAATTTCAGGCTTATACATTACCTTATTAAAGAGCGTGGTATGACTATTGAAGGGGTTCATCAGTATATCAAAAATAAAAAGAAAATGGGTGATTTTGAGAAACTGGAAGTGATTAGCACTTTAAAGAGGACAAAAGAGTTTTTAATCGAGGTTAAAAAAATGCTCGATAAAAACCATCACGATTAGTAAGCCGGTAGCTTGTTTTTATCTATTTTTATCACCGTTTCAAATCAGAAAAACTATGAAAAGATTATTTGTGATTGTTGGTATTATTTTTCTTTTTGAAATTACTACTTACGGCCAGGAGAATATGACTCCGGCACAAAGCCGTAAGA
>Ga0256831_1000518_pt1 | contig 19858 bp, 18 predicted proteins | sample 132544metaG_FD_189087 | JGI IMG/M metagenome (GOLD analysis project Ga0256831, IMG submission 189087) | Hydrothermal vent microbial communities from Lau Basin, Pacific Ocean - 132-544 | ecosystem: Environmental > Aquatic > Marine > Hydrothermal vents | place: Pacific Ocean: Lau Basin | collected... | reverse complement strand
TAAAAAGGCGGACAAACTTCTTGAATTGACACTCAAGGCGCCGGAGGAACGGACGGTTGTTGCCGGTATTGCCAGGTTTTATCAACCCGAAGAGCTGGTGGGGAAAAAAGTCATCATTGTCGCCAATCTGAAACCGGCAAAGCTGATGGGTGTGACGTCACAGGGTATGCTGCTTGCGGCCAAGGATACGGACGAACAGGGCCGGGAAAGACTTGTCCTTTCTACCGTTCAGGGGGATATTTCTCCGGGGGCAAAAGTGGCCTGATAGTTTTTTGCCCTTTTGCACTGTAATTGTCGTTAACCAGATAAAAAAATATTAAAAAATATCTACGGGTATCCATGTTTATGTTGAGTAATTTTTTGTTGGCCATTGCCAGACTGTTGAATTTTATCCTCAGCGCCTATATCTGGATCGTTATCGGTCGGGCCGTTATATCCTGGGTAAACGCTGATCCCTATAATCCCATTGTTCGTTTTCTGGTTCAGGCGACCGAGCCCTTGCTTGCCAGAATAAGGCGGGTTCTGCCTGTTATGGGCGGTCTGGATCTCAGTCCCATGGTTTTGATCCTGGCGGTTGTTTTTTTGCAGAGTTTTCTGGTTCCCACCCTGCAGCAGCTCGCCATGACTCTTCGGTAAACTGTCATGCCCTGCCTGCAGACCGGTCGCAACGGTTCGGTCCTGTTGGCCCTGCATGTGCAGCCGCGGGCCGCAAAAAATGAACTGGCCGGCATTCACGATGGCACCCTCAAGCTTCGTCTGACCACGCCACCGGTGGACGGCAAGGCGAACAAGGCTGTGGTCGCCTTTCTCGCCCGGCAGTTAAAGGTGCCGAAATCATCGATAATGTTGCGTTCCGGGTTGAAAAACCGGCGCAAGCAGGTTTGGATTTCCGGTCTTGACGAAGAGACCGTCCGCCGGCGGTTGGGACTTGAAGGTAGTCTTGAATAATCCCCTTCACATTGGAGGATCAGGAGAAAGGAAATGGAAGTCAGCAAGAGGAATGCAACCACAAATAACAACCTGATGGGGTTTAGGGACCTTTTTCTTGAGGCCTGGGAACAGTACAAGCGACGTGGTTTGACCATCGTGGGGGTCATGCTGGCATCCGGGCTGATCATGCTGATTATTCTTTTCCTGCTTGGCCTGGTGACCAAAATGTTGTTCGGGGGAGTGGAACAGGCCGTGGCCCAGGCGCAGCACGGACATTTGACAGGATTGGCTGCCATTGTCTTTGCCCTGTTTTTCTGTCTTGCCATGGTCTTTGTCCTGTGGAGTCAGAGCGCAACCACGGCTGCGGTCGTGGATGAAGGTCTTGGGGTGATCGATGCCCTCAAGGTGGGTTGGCAGCGTTTATGGGCCATGGGTTGGATTCTGCTGCTTGTCAGTTCCATTGTCATCGCCGGTTTTCTCCTTTTTATCGTGCCGGGAATCTTTTTATCGGTCACCATGGCGTTCGCCCTCTATCCTCTCTATGATGAAGGTCTGCGGGGGATGGATGCGGTCCTTGCCAGTCATTACAGTGTCAAGGGGCGTTGGTGGACTACCTTTGGCAAGTTGCTCCTCATCTGGTTGATTGCTGTTGTCCTGGAACTAATCCCTTATATCGGCCAGATATTGTATTTGCTGTTCACTCCCTTTCTCTTTCTGTTTATGGTTGCCCTGTACCGGAACCTGAAAGAAACTGCTCATCCGCTGCCATCCGCCGCCACCGGCCGCTGGTGGCTGATGGCCGGAGTAGGGATGATAGTGCCGTTATTGGGGCTGGTGGGGGCAGTGGTCACACTGGGGCCCCGGTTGCCAATGATTTTTCATCAGATTGAACAACAGTACCAGCAGGCAATCCCCCGGAGCAGGCCAGGCAGGCCACATCCTTCCCACCCCGCAGTGCCGCGGTCAGGGGAGAGAGTATCCAGGGGGCCGGTGAAGGTCGGAAACCAGCACCAGGTATGGCATGATCCCACAGGAGATACGGTTGATTTCGGTGTCGGGCATTGGCTGGATATTGCCACGGTTTCAGTGCGTGCCGCCGCCAATACCCTCCATCTTGATCTGCAGATGCATTTTCCCCTTGCCGCGGCCTTTAATGCGGCGTCTACCACCTCCCAGCCGTTGTACCGGCCGGCGGTTGTCTACTTTGACACCGATGTTGATCGCAGAACAGGGGGACGGGCCGGCAAGAAAGCGGTTCGAAGCGGTTATGATTACGGCCTGGACATCACCCTGGAGGCGCCGCGCAACGCTCCCCGCAAGGGACGGATACATGTGGGTCTTTTTCGGCTTGAAAACGGTGTCCGCAAATTTCTCGGGCCCTTGCCGGATAATCAGGTCCATATCGGCGCCAGGGACATACAGGTTGCCATTCCCTATGAAACGCTTGGCCTGCGGGCCGGGAAAAAGTTACGGGTGAGTTTTGTCGAATTCTATCAGAAACAGGGAAGCGGGTTGTCGAAAGATAAGCTGCTTGATTTATAATCCATGTATGGGCCTGACAGGTTAATGGAGGAGAGCATGAAAGAGCTGATAGTCGCCAACTGGAAAGCGAATATTCCCGTGGACCAGGCAGAGGATTGGGTGCAGACCCTTCGGGACCATTGTCATTATCGGGAGGGTAGGGAAACCGTTCTTGCCGTGCCTTTTCTCTATATGGAGCGTATCTTTTCCCGGATAAATACCCTGCCTGGAATATGCCTGGCCGCCCAGGGGGTATCTCCCTATCCACCGGGGAGCTATACCGGCGCCACGCCGGCGTCTTGGGTGCGGGACATGGTGCGGTATGCCCTGGTGGGGCACCGGGAAAGGCGGAAATATTTCCATGAGACTATCCAGGATGTTGCCGCCCAGGTCCGTGAATGCGTTGCCGTTGGCATCAGGCCCATTCTCTGTCTTGATGATGACATAATGCCGGGCATGCGGGCCGCCCTTGACAGTGAAGAGCTGGAAGAGGTTATCTGCGCCTATACGCCGGATTCAGCCGTGGCCCTGGAGGCGGCCCCTGATATTGATGCCATCAGGGCCGGTATCAAACGGGTGAACAGCTATTTTGTCCACAGGCCGGTGTTGTACGGCGGTGGCGTCAATGATGAAAACGTGGAAGAAATCCTGGCGCTTCCCGAGGTCTCCGGCGTCATGCTTGGCCGCGTCTGTCTTGATGCGGAAAGGTTTATCCGTTTTTGTCAAACTGTTTGATGACGTATTTCAAACGTCCTGCATGGCCAGAAGCCGCCGTATTCGTTCTTCCATTGGTGGATGGGTGGAAAACAGGCTGGCAATGGCGCCTCCTCTCAGCGGATTGACAATATACATCTGGGCCGCTGCCGGATTCACCTGCATGGGCCGCTGCTGGTTATAGGTTGCCAGTTTTTGCAAAGCGCTGGCCAACGCCTTGGGATGGCCGCATATTTCGGCGCCGGTCCGATCGGCAATGTATTCCCTGCTCCTGGAAATGGCCATCTGGATGAGTGAGGCGGCCAGAGGCGCCACGATCATCATGAGCAGCATGGCGATGGGATTACCGCCACCCTCGTCATCACTGCGTCCACCGCCGAATATCATCGCCCACTGGGCCATGGTCGCCAGGTAGGAGATGGCTCCGGCCATGACCGCAGCTATTGAGCTGATGAGAATATCGCGGTTTTTAATATGGCCAAGCTCGTGTCCCAGCACTCCTTCCAGTTCCTCCCTGTTCAGTACCTGCATGATTCCTGTGGTAACCGCTACAGCGGCATGTTCAGGGTTACGGCCGGTGGCAAAGGCATTGGGTGTCGGGTTGTCAACGATGTATACCCGTGGTTTGGGTAGTCCTGCCCGCCGGGCGAGCCGGGCGACAATCTGGTGCAGCTCCGGCGCCTCAGCCTCGGACACCTCCCTGGCCCTGTTCATGGCCAGGGCCATCTTGTCGGAATTCCAGTAGGCGAAAAAGTTCATGACCAGGGCGATACCCAGGGCAAGGACCATTCCCTGCCTGCCGCCGAGGATCTGGCCGCCGACCATGAAAAGACCGGTGAGCGCGGCCATGAGGATAAATGTTTTCAGTGTGTTGTTCATAATTTCAAAGGGCTTTGTTAACGGTTTGTCCTGTTCCTTGACCTTAAATGAGAATTTTCATTTTTCAAGGCATTCTATAGAATAAGAACAGATGTCCCCTTGTCAAGCAGTAGGTCAGCAGAGTTCCGCCATGGCCCGAATGAGGTTATCCGCCCCTTTGCCGATCTGGTCGACCCGGGAATTGAGCATATAACATGGGGTGGTGACGATTTTGTTACTTGTGTCAACGGCGATCTCTCCCTGCCATGTCGGAACAGGCGTAGCACCCATGGCTGTTAGATGGTCCGCCGTAGTCTGGTCCTGGCCAATGGTCATGGTGCCCTTGCCAAGCACCCTGGCCAGGATAACCGGTGCTATGCAGAGGGCGCCGATCGGTTTTTTTGCCCTGTGCGTGGAACGCACAGCCTCGGCAACATCCTCATTTACCATGCATTCAGGGCCGTCGGCAGCATAGGTACACAGGTTTTTTGCGGCGCCGAAACCGCCGGGGATGACCAGGCCGTCGAATTCTTCAGCCCGATATGCGCTCAGGGGTTTGATGTCGCCGCGGGCAATACGGGCGGCTTCTATCATCACGTTCCGCTGCTCATTCATCTCCTCGCCCGTGATATGATTAAGGACATGGTACTGGGGTATGTCCGGGGCAAAGCATTGGTAGTCGGCCCCGTTTTTGTGAATGGCCCACAAAGTCAGGGTGGCCTCATGGATCTCCGCCCCGTCCTGGTGGCCGCAGCCCGAGAGAATGACTCCAAATTTTTTACTCATTTAATCCTCCCACTTCATAGATATCGGACAGGTTGCGAAAGCGTTCAGCGTAATCCAGTCCGTATCCTATCAGAAAACCTTTTTCCACCTCAAAACCGGCGTAGTCGACCACTACGGCCGTGTCCCGGCGTTCGTGTTTGTTGACCAGAGCGCATATTTTGACCGAACCTGCATTGTGCTCAGCAAAATATTGATTCAACCATGCCAGGGTGGTGCCCGTATCGACAATGTCCTCCACCAGCAGGATATCTTTGCCGTTGAGATCAATTTCCGGCGGCTTGGTCAGACGAATGGTGCCGGATGTGGTTGTGGCGTCGCCATAGCTGGCCACCCTGATGAAATCGATTTCAATATCCAGGTCAATTTCCCGGGCAAGGTCGGCCAGAAAAATACAGGCGCCTTTCAACACCCCGATAAGGACTAGGGGGCGGTTCTTGTAAGCCCTGGTAATCTCTGCACCCAGTTCTTTTACTCTTGCGGCAATTTTTGCCCGACTGAAGAGGATCCGCTTGTCCACTATTATTGTTTCCGTCATTGTCATTGCTGCCATTGTTTGAGCAGGGATTCCGCCTTCCGTCGTTGGGCAAAGTCACCCTTGCCGGCCAGCGCACTTTTCAACTCTTTGATTGCCTGCGTTTTTTTACCCTCCCCGAAAAGAGCCAGGGCCAGGTGATACCGGAGTATCGGCATGTCGGGTTGTTTCTCAACGGCCTGGGCAAATTCATTACGGGCAAGGCTGTATGCTTTCCGTTTATAGTGGACCCAGCCCAGGGTGTCAATAATGTGGACTTCATCGGGGAGCTGTTCCTTGGCGATCATGGCCAGACGCAAAGCCTCACCAAGATCGGGCTCCGGCTCTTCGGCAAGCAGCCAGGCCAGGTTGTTGGCAGCAGCGGCAAAGTCCGGTTTTGCGGCGAGTACCTGCCGGTAATACCGCTTGGCCTCCCTGCTGTTACCCTGTTGTTCAAGCAGAGCGCCCATGCCCATGAGGGCCTGTATGTTTTTCGGGTCCTGCTCAAGAAGTGAACGGTACTGGGCAATGGCTTCGCCGGTTTTCTGTTGCCTGTTGAAGATGGCTGCGCTCAGACTGTAGGGTCTTGGGTCCTGGGGAGCAAGTTTTTGGGCCTTGTCAAGGACTGCAAGGGCCTGATCATACTGTTTTTCACCCATCAGCATGGAGGCGAGAAGAATAAGGTTGCCGACGCTGTCGGATTTTTTCTCTATCTGTTTGCGCACCATGGCAATCAGTTCTTGATTTGTTTTTCCTTTCTTCTTTTCCAGGCGGACAAGGTTCAACAGGGCCAGTGTATTGCCGGGCTTGAGGCTGAGCAGTTTTCTGAAGGTTTCGGCAGCCTTGTCCAGGTCTTTTTTGCCCATGTAGGCAAGGCCGAGATTGCCAAGCACTTCGACGTTATCGGGAACTTTGCTGTTCATGTCCACAAGCATTTTGATGGCATTGTCATAATCGCCGGAAAACAGGACCGCCTTGGCCAGCAACAGGGCGGCATTGAAGTTTTTGGGATTTATCTTCAGGGAGATGGCCGCCTCACGTTTGGCAGCGGTAAAGTCACGGGAGCGCAGCAGCAACAGCGCCTGCAGGGCATGGTATTTTGCCTCGCGCGGATTGCGTTTAATGGCCTCTGCCGCACTGTTTCGGGCCAGTTCCATCTGACCGGTGTTCATTTGCGCCAGTGCCTTGACAAAATAGGGCTCCGGCCAGCGGGGATAGTCTTTTGTCAACCTTTCCAGCAGGTCCAGGGCGTCCTGGTTCTTACCGTCTTTGAGAAGGAATTTTGCCTTGACCAGGTTGGCGCCTCCGTTTTTCGGATTACCAGCCAGGATTTCATCCATCAAGGTTTTTGCCTTGTCATATTTCTTCTGTTCAAAATAATAATCGGCAAGACGGGCCTTGATATCGAGAGGATTTTTTGAATGTTTGATGGCGGCCAGGTATGCCTTTTCGGCCTTGTCAGCCTGACCGCTGCGGCGGTAAAAATCCGCGAGAATAAGGCGCAGCCTGTCATTGTCGGGGAATTTATTGACAGCGGAAATCAGGGTCTGCTCTGCCTTGTCGGGCTGGCCGTTTTGTCGATAAAGATTGGCAAGCTGAATATAGGGAGCAGGGTTGTCGGGAAATTTGTTGATCATTTCCCTGGCAATCGCCTCTGCCTTGTCCACCTGTCCCCGGGACTGATAAAGGAGAAAGAGTATCTGGTAATTGGGGAGTTTATCCGGGTTGACTGCAATTGCCTTCTTAAAAGCAGTTTCCGCAGCTGCGAAATCCTTGCGGGCGGCAAACAGCCGGCCCTGAATGGAGTAGAGCCGGTCCAGTTTCGGGTCAAGGGAAATGGCCTTGGTGAGCAGATTATCTGCCTTGTCAAAATTACCGTCAATGAGTTCGATATTGGCCATAAGGGCCAGGGCATCGATATTGTCGGGATGCTGTTTGAGAATGGCCTCGGTTTCTTTACGGGCAGCGTCTCTGTTCCTGGACATCAGGAGGAATTCGGCTGTCTTCAGGCGGGCATCGGTGTTGGCGGGATCAAGACTGCCGGCACGCTGCAGTTCTTTAAAGGCCTTTTTTCCATCACCCATCTTGAGGTACAGCAGACCAAGCTGATAGCGGGCATCGGCGTATTTAGGGTCAATCTGGATGGCATTGCGCAGTTCGATGATGGCCGCCTTGTCATCATGTTTTTGCATGTATACCATGGCCTTGTTGTAATGGTCGGTCTTTTTCTTTTCCGGGTCCGAAGAACAGCCGGCGACCATAAGGAGCATGAGGAAGAAGACAAATAACCGGAACGGAAAAAAAGGTAAAAAACGTTGCATGGCAGTCCTCGGGGAAGAAAGATTGGGTTTATCTTGTTAAATTTTCCAGTAATATACAACAAATACCGATGCGATTCACAGGAAAAGTTTTTTTGCCTGTTTAGGACAGTAAGTTCAGGACAGGGGGCCGGGAGAGGATTGTCCGGGAAATGAGCAGCTCCACGGAAAAAATGGAAAACTGTTTTATTTTGATCGTGATTGATTACCCAGGACCCAGTCGATCCATTTCAGTTGTTCCATGGAAAAGTCATTTCGTTTAGTATGAACAAACCGTTTCAGCGTGGTTGGATCATCAAAGGTGATGGAATAGGCGCCACTGGCATGGGCGCCGTGTCCGGACAGGGTGATTTTGCCTGACCGGGCAAATTTAAGTACCAGATCGTGATGCTGATAGAGTACGGCTGTCTGGGTGACCTGTTTTGTACCGAACCGGGCCCTGGCACGATCACTGTTATATTGCACGAGTAACAGGATGGTCAGGGCAAGGACAAGAATGACCGCAGCTATGGCGAGCTTCCAGCCGTTTTGCCGGTTGAAAAGGTCCCTGGGGCCCCAGGGAATGTATCGGGCTATTGCCGAGTCAATGTCGCTGTGGGATGCCAGGCAGGGTTGCAGTACCTTGCCGGTGTATCGTTCAATTGTGGCAACTGCCTCATGATCGGAAGGATCGGCCATGGCAATGGTGAGAAGGTTGTGGTCGGCCTGGGACAGGGGAATGACAGTGTATTTTTTACATAGATATCTGGGGACAAGGTGTTTGATCTTTTTGTTGAATGTGGTGTGGATCTCAATAATGGGTATGCCGAGTTGCCTGGAGAGGACGGACTGCAGTTCGTTTTCCGAGATAAAACCCATGTTGACCAGCAGGTAGCCCAGACGACGGTCACTACCGGCCTGAACGGCCAGGGCCTTATCCAGTTCCTCCTGTTGTATAGCGCCTGCTGCGAGCAGCAGATCTCCCAAGCGTTCTTGAGCCGCCATTGTTTTCTCCCGGATTGTACTCGTATCGGTATTACTGGGTAGAGTATACATGCCGGCCTTTCATCTTTTCAAGATTCTTTTGTTTTTTTTATTTTTTACAGATGGAGATGCTATTGTCCCGCGGAAAATTATGAGCGCCAGCAACAGGTGAACATGGGCGGCATTTGCCTGGGGCAATATTTAGTCCTGATTTAAGCTATCTCTGTTACCCGCGGACTTTTTGATAATACCATGGATGAGGTTGCGTCGGCGGGAAATGTTGAGTACCATGCTGTATTGCCAAAAATGGTATGGCTCCGGAGAAGGAGGGACAAAGATGAATCTCCACTCGTATCCGCTGCCTCTGGTTCTGTCCCCGGGCGATTTACAACCTGCCGGCAGCATGATTGCCACCTGCTCCACAACTGTGTCTCTTGGAGTTGGTATGTATCGTTTTTTTTTGACAGCCTTATAGTGGAGAGGAACAGGGTCTATGAAAAAGAACCACAGCGAATATTCAGACAGCCTTCTTGTTCATTTCCGCCGGGTTGAACAACTGCGTAATGAGGCCCTGCACCTCCCTTCCCTTGATCTGCATGGCCGCCAGCTTTACGACCTGGAGGCCCTGCTCAATCGTGCCTGCTACCCCCTGGCCGGCTACCTTGACCGGGAAGATTATGCTTCTGTCCTGAGCGGAATGAGACTGGCCGACGGTACCATCTGGCCCATGCCGATCTGTCTTGATGTCTCAGAAGAGTTTGCCGCCAGCATCGAGGTTGGACAACGGCTGGCGCTTAACGATGCCGAAGGTTTTCTGCTTGCCTTGTTGACGGTGAGCGATGTCTGGCAGCCCGATAAACGAAAGGAGGCCGAGGCGGTGTACGGCACCGCCGACGGGGACAAACATCCCGGAGTCAAAACACTGTATGAGCAGGTTGGTTCCTGGTATATCGGTGGCACCCTTGAAGGCGTTACCCTGCCGATTCATTATGATTTTCGGGACCTGCGATTGACGCCATCGGAGACCCATCGCCGTTTTCTTCAGTATGGCTGGCGGCGTGTCCTGGGTTTTCATACCCGGGAATATTTGAACTGCGCTCACCGGGAAATGGTTCTTGCGGCCGCCAGGGAGGTGGGCGCGTCGATTCTTCTCCACCCGGCGGTGGGCATGGACCATCCCGGCAACATGGAGCATTACACCCATGTCCATTGCTACCAGGAGTTTGTGCGCCAGTTTCCCAAAAATATCATTCTCCTCAGTATTCTGCCACTTGCTGATCGGTTTGCCGGGCCCAGGGAGGCGCTCTGGCAGGCCATGATCAGAAAAAATTATGGATGCAGCCATTTTATGGTGGCCGAGGACCACGGTGACCCTTTTGCCGGCGGCAGCGGTGATCTTTTTTATCCAAAGGGGGCCGCCCAGGAACTGGTTGCCTCGGTTGCCGAGGAAACCGGTATCGCAATGGTGCCTGAACGGCGCATGGGGTATGTGGAAGAAAAGGCCTGCTATGTCTTTCTTGATGAGCTGGAAGATCATTCCATCTGCAAGGACATAACCACCGACGAGTTTAAGCGTCGTCTGGAACGGGGGCTTGATATCCCTGCCTGGTACGCATATCCGGGTGTTGTCAATGAGTTGCGGCGGGCCTTTCCGCCCCGGTCAAAACAGGGGTTTACTGTTTTCCTGACCGGACTTTCCGGGTCCGGGAAATCGACCATTGCCAAGGTCCTGATGGTCAGGTTCATGGAGATGAGGGACCGGCCGGTTACCCTCCTTGACGGTGATATTGTGCGGAAAAATCTTTCCTCGGAGCTGAACTTTTCCAGAGAGCATCGGGAAATAAATGTGACCAGGATCGGATTTGTCGCCAGTGAGATAACGAAAAACGGCGGTATCGCCCTGTGCGCCCCTATTGCGCCATATGAAGAATCACGACGGAAAAACAGGGAGCTGATAAGCCGTTATGGTGGCTATATCGAAGTCTATGTGGCCACCCCTCTCGAGGTCTGTGAAAAGCGTGATCGCAAAGGTCTGTATGCCAAGGCAAGGGCGGGCCTGATCAAGGGGGTCACTGGTGTGTCCGACCCATACGAGGTACCGAAAAATCCGGAGCTCACCATAGATACGTCCGCCATGACCCCGGCGGAAGCGGTGCAGGAGGTTTTTCTGTATCTTGAAGAACAGGGGTATATTGTCTGAATCTGCAGCCGGTCAATGGATAACACAGAAAACGCTGAACGATCATCTTTCCTTTCTTCGCAGGAAGTTGCCATTGGCCTGTTGTTACTCATTGGTTTTCCCTTTTTCTTTATCGGGGGACCCGGTTATCATGCTGAGCGGTCGTTTAAATCGGCCTGGGACCTTGGCCATGTTCTTTTCTTTTTTCTCGCCACCCGGCTCTTTCTCCTTGTGGCGGCAAAGCGACAGAAGACCAAACAACGGCCGTTCTTCTTTCTGCAGGTTTTTGTATCAGCCCTTGGTCTGGGAATTCTTATTGAATTGGCACAGAAAGCCCTGGGCGGGCGCAGCGTAGATGGCTGGGATGTCTATCGTGACCTTTTGGGATGTGCGGGCGCCTACACTGTTTCCGAGCTGTTTCCCGTTATCAACCGGCGTTTTGTCCTGCCGGCCATAGGGATTATGCTTCTGGTCACAGCCGCATCATGGCCGCTTGTTCGCTCACTTGTCGACGAAAATATCGCCCGCCGACAGTTTCCGGTGCTGGCTGATTTTGAGACCCCGTTTGAGCAAAATCGCTTCATCCCTGGCAGCAGGCTGCGGCGTGTGGAAAAGGTAGCCGCCCATGGCCGTTTTTCCCTGCGGGTTCAACTGACAACGGCCACCTATTCGGGCGCATCGCTTTTTTATTTTCCCCATGACTGGCGTGGATATACCACCCTGAATTTCAGCGTCTATAATCCCGGCAAGGAAGAGCTGCCCCTGCATTGCCGTATCCATGATGTTCATCATCGCCAGCATGGCATGCGTTTTTCTGACCGTTTTCACCAATTGTTTGCGCTTCATCCCGGATGGAACCGGTGTCAAGTCTCGCTTGCGGACGTCCGGACCGCCCCGCGGACACGTTTGATGGACATGGCCCATATTGAATCGTTTGCCTTTTTTGTCGTCAGGCAGCGCAAAGGCCATATCATTTATGTGGATAATGTATATCTTGGCAGGTGATACTCCATGCAACTGTATAGACCCCGTTCTTTTTTTACCCTGTTGTTGACCGGGTTTCTCTTTGTTGTCCTGCCCCTGCTCACGGCCCTGTTTAGTTCGGTCCAGATTCTGGATGGTCTGCTCAAACAGGGTGCGCTTGCCGTGTACAGCTCGGTGGACAGGACCAGCAGTATCCGGAAAGTTGCCGACCTGCTCCGGGAACAGGAGCGGAAGGCGCGACTCTACAATGTACTGGGAGAGCCTGCGCAACTTGATGCGGTAAACAAGGTTCACCAGGAATTGGAAGAGGCTTTTTCCCATCTTTTTCTTACCGGTAATGACAAGGACCTGACCCGGCTGCTTCTGAAGGTGCAGGCGGAAGATAATTATATTATCGCCGTACTCAACAGTCCGGTCGGTAGCCCGATGCAGAGAAAAAAGGAGCTGCTTCGGGTGCTTGATCGTTACCAGGATGTCGATGCCCTGATGACAAAACTGACGGCCGCCAGTAATCAGGTGATAAGCGATGAGGTCGCCCTGCTCCGTGAGAAGGTCAGCCAGGGAAAGAAAGCACTGGCCTGGCAGACCTCGGGCCTGATAGGATTCAGTATTCTTTTCCTGGTCCTTTTCCTCGCTCTGATCCTGCGCCCTATCCGGCAAATGGACCGGGGGATCGAGAGCCTTGGTAACGGAGATTTCACCACCCCGGTCAGGGTGTCCGGCCCTCGGGACCTTGAGGCCCTTGGCGAACGGCTGGACTGGCTGCGTAGGCGGCTGGCTGAACTTGACCGGGAAAAGATAAAGATGATCGCCCATATTTCCCACGAGTTGAAGACTCCCCTTTCCTCCATCAAAGAGGGGGCCGGGCTTCTGCGTGACGAGGTCGTCGGGCCGATGAACCCGTCCCAGAAAGATGTAGTTGCCATTCTGGACAAGAACAGCGATAAACTGCAGAAGCTTATTGAAAATATCCTTGATTTCAATATGTCACAGGCCAGAAAGGCCCCGGCAAAGATGCAGGCCCTGCGTTTTGATGAGATAATCAGGGCCGTGGCAGATGATCATAAGAATTCAATGCTTGCGCGCAGGGTTACCCTCTATCTAAAACTTGCGGAAATAACGCTCAATGGTGATGTGGAGCAGTTGAAAACAGTCGTTGATAATTTACTCTCCAATGCGGTAAAGTTCACCCCGGACGAGGGCGCTGTTCGAATCGAACTGAAACAGGTCGACCATAAAGCAGTTTTCATTATTGAAGACACGGGAGTAGGCATAGACCGTGAAGATCGTTCCCGCATTTTTTCTCCATTTTTCCAGGGAAAAGAGGCAAAAAAGGCTGTTGTCAAAGGTTCAGGCCTCGGTCTTGCAATAGCAAAAGAATATGTGCAGAATCATGGAGGTACAATCCGCTTGCTTTCAAGTGATGCAGGTGCCCGTTTTTCTATAATTCTGCCGATACCGTCATGAGAAATACAATGAAAACGATTATCTTTTTATTCTGCTGTACTGTTGTCCTCGGTGGATGTGTTGCCATGCAAAGACAGGGCGGCGAGCGGGACAACCTGTTGGAACCAACCGTTGTCTTTCATGCCACCGACGGCAGCTCGATTCTGACCTGTTTAAATGATATCGGTAACCTGCGCAGCCGGGAGTTCAACCGGTATTTTCGGGAGGCCGAAACCCGAGTCAAGGACGGTGGTGATGAGGACAAGCTGCGGTTTATATGCCTAAGTCTCAACAACAAGGCAAGCTACAGGCAGTTTAAGGAGGGTGTGGCCTTGCTCAAACAGTATATCAAGGAGCATCCCGACGCCCGGGAAGAGCTGAGTGGCCTGATGGGCCTGGTGGATCGTCTTGACAGGGCCAAGGTCAACCGCTGGAGCGGTCGAAAAAAGATGCTGGATGAAAAAGAAGAGCTCGAGGCCGAGGTTGCCTCCCTGCAGGCGCGGGTGGAGGCGCTTTTGCGGGAACACGAGCAGGATGCGGTGAAGATCCAAGAGTTGCGCAATCAGATAGAACAACTAAAAAATATAGAGAACATTATAAAAAACAGGGAGCACGGTTCATGAAAACGGCTGGATACAGGGTACTTCTGGTGGACGACGAGGAAGACCTTCTCAGTCTCTGGAAGGTACGGCTGGCAAGCAACGGCTACGAGGTCATAACCGCCCTTAGTGGCGAAGAGGCGTTGACCAAGTTTTCGGTCAGTAATCCACACCTGGTACTGACCGATCTGCGTATGCCCGGTATCGACGGTATGGCCCTTTTTGAGGCGATTCGGGAACGCAACAAGGCCGTTCCCGTCATTATTATTACGGCCCACGGTTCTATTCCCGAGGCGGTTGAGGCAACCCGTCAGGGTGTTTTTTCCTTCCTGACCAAACCGGTTGACGGCAAAGATCTTCTTGAAGAGGTGGAAAAGGCTCTGCAGTTTTCCTCCGGTGGCGCGGAGGTATCGGCTGAAGACGAGGCTGAATGGCGTCGGGACATAATTTCCAAAAGCGCCAGTATGGAAGAATTGCTGTCCAGGGCCAAGCTGGTGGCGGATACCGATACTACCGTTTTGATACGAGGGGCTTCTGGAACCGGGAAAGAGCTGCTCGCCATTGCCATTCACCGCGCAAGCTCCCGTCGTGATGGACCCTTTATTCCGGTCAACTGCACCGCTATCCCCGAATCACTGCTGGAGTCGGAACTGTTTGGTCATGCCAAGGGATCCTTTACCGGTGCTTCCCGCAGCTATGCCGGGCTTTTTCAGTCGGCCCACGGTGGCACCATGTTCCTCGACGAAATAGGAGATATGCCTCTTCATCTGCAGGTGAAACTGCTGCGGGTGCTGCAGGAGCGGGTGATACGACCCGTGGGCAGCACCGAGCCGGTCCCTGTGGATGTGCGTATTATTTCCGCAACCCATAGAAATCTTGAAGAGGCCATCGAACAGAAAAAATTTCGGGAGGACCTTTTTTATCGACTCAACGTGGTCAGCCTGGAATTGCCGCCGTTAAATGAACGAAAAGAAGATATTCCTCTTTTGGTCGACTATTTTATCAGTAACCTGGTCGATGATACCGACCGCCAGGTGAAAAAATTCTCGCCCGAGGCCATGCAGCTTCTGCTTGATGCCGCCTGGCCGGGTAATGTCCGCCAGCTCTACAATGTTGTTGAGCACGCCGTTGCCCTGTCGACCTCACCGATAATTTCCGAAGATCTGCTCCATGATGCTATTAAGCAGCACCAGAGTAAAATTCTTCCCCTTGCTGAAGCAAGGCGTCAGTTCGAACAGCAGTATCTGATCCAGTTGCTCCAGACCACCCGTGGTAACGTGTCCCAGGCGGCACGAATGGCCCATAGAAACCGAACGGATTTTTACAAACTCCTTAACCGGCACCATATAGTCCCGGCTCTCTTCAAGAGTTGATCCCCTGTCTTGTTTTTGAGACAGTAGGTTCTGTACTTGTTGATTAGCTTGTGAAAACAACAAGAAGGCTTGTCGCTTATTGGCGACAGCGGTCGCTTTTTCCACATTGGCAGTGACAATTATTGTTCATTGTATCCATGGGGTTGCCAGCCGTACAGGTGGGCAAGGTTTATTTATGTCAGGGGAGATGAAGGGTAGAGAATTGATCGTTTTGTTTTCACCTGTGGTTACACCATGATATGGGATTGTTTCTTGTAAGGGAGGAGGAATGCTTTGTCTCTCGGCAAGCCGTAAAAAAATATTTTTTTTGATGCCTTCCCTGGACTTTATGGCACGGAATGTGCTTTAAAGAATTGAGTGTTTTCTTTTTTCTTTTAGCGGAGAATAAAAACAGCCCCATGGACACGCTGCCGTCTTTATCAGACCCCCGAATGGCTGGGGGCGCTGTATTATTTCTGCTCTGTTTCCTTCTTTTTTGCGGAACTGGCGGTGGTGTCTCTGTGGCTGAGGCTTCCCGGCCGGTAACCTTTTCCTGGCGTGCCAATCCGCAGGATGATAACGTTGTGGGGTATCGACTCTATTATGGACCCGATTCACGCTTTGAACGTGGTGGTCATGTAAAGGCAGGCTTTTCTTACAGCTATTATCTTGATTTTGCCACCTCCCAGCGTTGCCGGCCAACCAAGTCAGGGCCGGTCTGTGAACAGTACAGAGGTAATGAGGTTCGTTGTGAAGGCCTGAATACGGAAGCGCCCAAATGCACACTCTATGGTTTGGGCGGATATAAGTATTTCACCATGACTGCCTATAACGCTCAGGCGGAAAGTCCGTATACCAGGGAGTTGAAATCCTATTTAGGCGAAGGCACACCGCCTGCGGTGGGAACTCTTCGCGCCATCTATACCATACTTTTACACTGATTTTCCTGTGCGGCCCGTTCATTGCCGCCTGTTTCCTTCCTCTATTGTTGCCTTTTCCTGCTGACAGGATAAGTATGGCTGAAAACAGGAGAGTATCTCTTTACTCCAACATTCCTTTCTTTTTTAACAGATTTGAGGCCCACACGATATGCCACTTCAGGTTGGTGGACCACGTCTGCCTGGTGGAAATATACTCCAGCGACAAACCACAGAGGCCGGGTCTGGTGTCGGTTGTTGTATCCCTTGTCTTTGGGATCAACCCGGAGGCCAGTTCATGTCGCGGCCACCGAGAATGTGCATGTGGATGTGAAAAACGGTCTGGCCGGCCTGTTCACCATTATTAAAGACAACCCGATAGTGGTCGATACCCTCTTGTTGCGCAATCTCGGAACCTTTGCGCATGATTTTCCCCATGAGCTGCTCATCTTCCGGCGCAACACTTGATGGGCCGCTGATATGCTTTTTGGGAATGACGAGAAAGTGGATTGGCGCCTGGGGCGCAATGTCCCGAAAGGCCAGGATGTCGTCATCTTCATAGAGGATATCGGCCGGGATGTCTCCTCGGGCGATTTTGCAGAACAGGCAGTTGTCGGACATAATATTCTCCTTGGTTATAACACCCATAGAGTCTGAAAAAACAGTGCATACCCATGATAGCAGGGCCAATGATTGCGATCAACGGGATTTTTTCTTTTTCGGCTTGAGTTCCAGGACAAGTTGATTGTTTTCGGTCGTTACCTGCACTGGTTGAAAATGGATATTCAGCTGTTTTGTGCCGATTGTCGGTGAAAATGATAGCAGGCGGCTGAGGTCAACCCGATATTCATGGCCGCCCAGGGCGGTAAGAAGGGGCAGCAGGACATTCCCCGATTTTTGTGATGATGAGGTAAACTGTGGCGTGAAAAACAGCTTCTGTTTTTTTTCGTCAAAACGCAGGTGCAGGTCGCAGGCAAGGGGCAGGGTAACATGGCCGAGCTTGAGCTTGATGGTCTGGCCTCCGATCCTGGTGTGCATGGCAAGTTTTTTCCCGGAAACAACTCCGTGGACGGAGATGGTATTATCATGGATACGGAGCTGATCTATGGATTCAACGATCAGTCTGCCGGAAAAATTCGTACTGTTCTGATCAATCGGCAGCGGCAGGGCTGTCTGCAGGGTGTGCCTGAGGGCCTGCGCCGGCAGGATCAGGGTGAAGATGTCCTGCTGCAGGCTGGTGGCGCCGTTTACAGGAAGAGCAATGGTAAGCAGCAGGAAGGGGAAGAGGTATTTTATAAGGGTCCGCATGGGAAGGCTCCGGTAAGGTTTGCAACACTATAGATGTTATATTTTGCAGAATTTTTTACTCTACACCCTTTTTTTCACCTCTGCAAAAAAAGATGGCGTCGTAAAAACTTCGATCTACTGCGTCGTGTGTCCTGTGGCGATTCTCGACATACTACATGTATAGTCAAGGCCCACCACAGAACACTACTCCTCGGAGTCTACGCTTCGCTCCGCTTACCTGTATATCTGTGTTTTTGCTTAGCCATCTTTAAGCATTGTCTGTACTTTTTACGAGTTCATCAAAAAAGAAGAGGTGTCCTCTGGGCTGTCTTGAATTTTTTTTCTTTTCCCTGTACCTCTAACCTGTATGAACAGGGAAAATCAAATGGTTGAGTCATCCGGGCAAGCCGCTCCCCGGTTGCTGGTGGACAAGGAGTGCATGCTGGAAGGGGCGCCGCCATCTCTGGCCGCAGTTATTCGCAAACGTTTGACGGTAAAAAATCCCAAATATGATGCTGCCGTCCGCTATGGCCGCTGGGTGGGCAAACAGCTTAAACCCAAGCTGTTTTTTTTCCGGGAACAAAGAGGATGTTTGTTCTTTCCACGTGGGTTTGCCAATCAGGCGGTTCTCCTCTGCCGAAAACATGTCGGAGTTTCTCCGGAAATTATAGATAATCGTCGTCTGCTCGATCCGGTTGCCATCACCTTTTCAGGCAGCTTGCGTCCCTATCAGCAGGAGGCTGTGGCTGCGGTACTCAACCATTCCTTTGGTGTCCTGGAAGCGGGTACTGGTTCGGGCAAGACGGTGATGGCCCTGAAGATACTTGCCGAGCGCGGGCAGCCGACCATGATCATTGTCCATTCCCGGGAGCTGCTGCACCAGTGGCAACAGAGAGTAGAAGAATTCCTGGGCATCAGGGCCGGGCAGGCGGGAGGCGGTAAGGTGGACATTCAGCCGATTACCGTAGGCATCGTCAACACGGTGCGAAAAAGGCTTGCGGAGCTTGCGCCCCGGTTTGGCCATTTGATTGTCGATGAATGTCACCGGGTGCCGGCTACTCTTTTTACCGATGTGGTATCGGGATTTGATTGCTGGTACATGCTCGGTCTGTCAGCCACCGCCTTTCGCCGGGAAGACGGCATGACCAGAATAATCTATACCTACATGGGAGACCGGACCCATGTCGTGGATGGGGAACAACTTGTGGAGAGCGGGGCCGTTGTCCGGCCGAGATTTGTCCAGAAGGAAACCGGGTTTACCTATGGATACCGGGGCGAGTATCCAAAGCTGATCAAGGCGCTGGCAAAAAATGAGAAACGCAATGATCAGATTGTTGCCGACATCGTCTCTCTGCTGGATAATGATCATGATGGTACTCTTCTGGTTGTTTCGGATCGTATCGCCCATTGCCGGGCATTACAGGAAAAACTGGCGCTCTTTGGGTATGATGCCGCCCTGTTGACAGGTCGGATTCATCCCGAAGAACGGGAGCGAATCGTTGCCGGTGTTCAGGCCGGCCAGGTGCAGGTGTTGATTGCTACCCTGCAACTGATAGGCGAGGGATTTGACTGTCCCGGTTTGAGTACCATCGTCCTGGCAACGCCGATAAAATTTGAAGGCAGGCTGCTGCAGGTTGTGGGCAGGGTAATGCGGCCCCTGCAGGGAAAAACCGCCCTGGTAATTGACTATGCCGATACCCGGATACCTGTTTTACGGCGTTCGGCCGAGAAACGTCGTCTTCTCTTTGCCAAGTGGGGAACAGATTGATGTTACTACTTATTTCTCCTTCCAAAACCCAGGAGTTCAATGGTAAAACCATTGAACATTGGACATTGCCCCTGTTCTTGTCCCAAGCAGAAGAGCTGGCGACCATACTGGCAGGTCTCACGGTGGAGGAGCTGGCTGCCTTGATGAAGATCAGTCCGCGTTTGGCGGAAGTGACGTTTCAGCGCTACCAGTCGATGTCTTTTCCCTTTACCTCTGAAAATTCCCGCCAGGCCCTGCTCATGTTCCGGGGCACCCAGTTCAGCCCCATTCAGGTGAGTAACTATACGGATGAGGATTTTCATTTTGCCCAGGACCACTTACGAATTTTTTCAGGGTTGTACGGACTGCTGCGCCCCCTTGATCTCATCCAGCCCTATCGGCTGGAAATGGCAACCCGGTTGGTGACTGATAAGGGAAAAAACCTCTATAATTACTGGCGGGACATGATTACCAGCCATCTTCGTTCCCTGGTTGCCGACGATAACAATGGTATTCTTGTGAATCTGGCTTCGGAAGAGTACTTTAAGGTGGTGCGTCCACGGGAACTTGATTGTCCCATTCTGAAAATTTCCTTTAAGGAGATAAAAAACGGCAAGGCACGGGTAATTGCCATGCATGCCAAACGGGCCCGGGGCATGATGGTTGATTACGTCATCACAGGCCGGATAACCAATCCGGAATTACTCAAGAAGTTTACCCGCGACGGCTACAACTATTGCCGGGAA
>Ga0256831_1000517_pt1 | contig 19862 bp, 15 predicted proteins | sample 132544metaG_FD_189087 | JGI IMG/M metagenome (GOLD analysis project Ga0256831, IMG submission 189087) | Hydrothermal vent microbial communities from Lau Basin, Pacific Ocean - 132-544 | ecosystem: Environmental > Aquatic > Marine > Hydrothermal vents | place: Pacific Ocean: Lau Basin | collected... | reverse complement strand
ATTGAATTCCTAAAATAAATTGAAAATCTTTTCCTGCGGCAAATAACAAGTATGGATTTAGATGCTTATCAATATTATATGAAAATCCAACTGCTGCTCGAATCATATAAGAATTTTCCCCTTGATAATAATCATAACTTTCAATAATATCACTACTTGTATTATCATTTAATATTTCATAACTCTCTGCATTGGATAGCGCAGATACAATCTGTGAACCAAGTTGAAAATGAAAATGTTTATACGAAAAGTCTGCCATAAATAGGGAGTGAAATACTGAAAGCCTTAGTTCGTTATTATAATTTATTTGAAAAAATTGGTTGTCATTATAAAATTCATCATAGTTTTTTACTGAATTTATATCACACATAAGATATGAAACTTGTGTTTTGTTGAAAATTTTCCATTTATCAGTGATATTGTACTCCATATAGGCACTGGCATCTAATCTAATATTTACAGAGGAGTTTTGACGAATCATAAACACCTCTTTCTCAAAATAAGTATTTTCTATAAATTTATCAACACTAATAAGAAGTCCAAAACCAAATCTAATTTTGCTTGCTTTACTCCCTGATAAACCTGAAAATAAGCTCACTGAAATATCATTGTTGATGTAATCAAAGCCGGTTTTGTTAAAATCATTTAATTCTTCTTGTGTCCATTCATAAATGTTATCACGTTTACCATTATAAGTAAGTTGTTCTCTAATAATGTTTTTAGTCATTTTTAGATAAGAATATGAATATCCAATTCCAAAAGATAAATGTTCGGTTTCTTGAGCCAAAACAGAACCACTACCAAATAAAACTAGAAGCGAAAACAACATTGGAATCAAACGATTATTCTTTTTAAAACCTCCAATCATATGATTTTTACCTTTGGGATAAATCAATTTAGTTTTTGTCCTGTTTTCCATTTTTATATAATTTTGATAACTTTTTTAATGGAGTTCCACTTCTACAAAACTTCAAGATACTTTACCTCTAAATCTGACCTAAATATAGTATTAACCCAAATATAAACATTTTAAAGATAAAAATAAAGAAATTTTACCTTTATAACCGAGAATTTAGCCATTTTAGAACTAATCTAAATGTGGGTTGGCAATATGAAATGTACATTCCTCTACAACTTCACCAAAACAAAATCTATTTGCCTCTACACAATTAGGTATTATACCTACCAAATGCTTTTATCCAATAGTTGCTGTACTTGCTATCCCCCTTAAAATTCATAATAAGTGCTTGCCATTATACCGTATTTCCAACAGCAAGCAACAAAGCTATCTTTACGATATCTTAGTTTATTAACTAAAAGTAAAAGCATAAATAAATTGAAAGATATTTTCAAAGCAATATTACTTTTTCGCTAAAATACTGCTCCAATTCGTAACATGAAATGCATTATTTACTTTTTTCTTCAAGTCATCATCTTTTTTTAATTCTGCATATTTCAACAAATCCTGATATATATAGAATGATAACCAATATCCATTGTGATATTGTTCTCTAAAACTTTTTGGATGCATAAACACACTATAGTATTCTGTATTCAAATCATATTTCTTAGCTACTTTTATTGCTTCTTTTGCATTTACAAATAATAGATGTGCCATTTTTTTATAAATATCATTATAATCCTTATATTTCATTTCACTTACATCATAGATATAAGCAGTATCATCTATACCATTATCTATCAATGAATAATATGTTTCAAAATCTTGATTTCCATCCATGTCGTAATATATTCTGTCAAAAAATCCATTTCCATCGGTATCTTCATAGGCTATTGTAGCAAATTTTTCAGGTTCTATATTTTCAAAATCTTCAGGCTGCAAATTATCACCTCTCCATCCTTGCCACCCCTGAAAGTACAAGGCATTTTGATCAATTCTCCAATATCCGTATTCTGCTCCATACAAATGCAATTTTCCATCCAAAGGTGATAAATAAAGATTCCCTTTGCCCGAAAAATCTTCATCCCACTCTCCCCTGTCACCGGTAGCATCTGCTTGTGGGTTATTGTCCAAACCACTTTTCTTGGAACCTATTTCAAATGGATCTCCCGGTTCATAGAACTCTACACGTTCCCATCTTTGGCAGTCATCGTCTTCATCAAATACAAACCAACAATAATCCCATTTTCCTTTTTTGAAAATTAAATCATAGGCTGATTCATGATCGGGATAGATCAGCTTATCCAAGTGCCTGAAACGCGGATCATCAAAATATTTATCCGTCTTATCAGCTATTTTCATTCCTTTTAAAGTATGTATTTGATCAGAATAGCCAAACCCTTTTCCTTTAAATTTCAAACTCATATCAAAATCCAATTCATTATCCGGCTTATTGTCATTATCCATATCAAAAGTCATAGCAACCATTGAAATATTGTGACTGAACTGCCAAGCCAATAAGGTATCTTTTCTATCTCTAATTTTTATTGGTTCATCCACCATCCGTATTGCCATTTCAGTCAAGCCGTCCTTGTCTTCATCATAAAATAGAAAAGGATTTTCCCAATTATATTCCAAGTCCTTAATATTCCATGTTGTAATATGTACTTTTAGCATCATGCTTTTCCCGTTGTAATCTGCAAAAAAATAAGCGCGCCCTGAATGATCCCAGCCTTCAAATTTTAGAGTCTTCCAATCGACATAACCAAATACTCCATCTTTATCAGTATCCATAAACCAGATATAATGCGAAGTCCATTTACCCTTATTGTCTTTTTTATTATTATCCACAATCAATTGAACATCTGCTTTCTCATCTCCGTCCAAATCACTCCAGTCCACAATCAAATCCTTTTCTGAACCGTATTTACCATCATTATTTATATCAAACATCACACAGTCATTGTCCATATCTCCTTCTAAATCTCCTTTCTTCATATCATCATCGTCATCTATCCATAGGATATGTATTCCTCCCGGGATAGTCGATTTTAGTATATCAGGATCTCCGTCATTATCCAAATCCTCATATTTTATCTTAGAGATATCTGTCGGAAGTGGTATCCTGAAAGGAGTGATTATTTCATTTAATTGAGGATTTCTGAAAGCGGAGTTTTGGGCATCTACAAGACCAATGCCTATAATAAACCCTAATAATAATATAATCCTGTATTTCATAAATATTAAATTTAGTCTATAAAACTTCTTTTTGTTTCGATTAAAATTTATAAGTTAACTTCCCGTCTTGCCTGCAATTCCATTTCGATATTATTCATGGTATCTGTATCCAATTTATAGAAACTCATCAATACCGCCGCTATCAAGCTACCGGCAGCCGGGATCAAACTCATCATTAATATTATGCCTGTTATTGTTCCTTCAGCTTGCGTTACATTGGCTTTAAATCCATAAATTGCAAGCATCCATCCGGCAAGTGCACCTCCTATAGTCCAACCGAATTTTTGAGCCATTGTTGAAGCAGACATCACTAATCCTGTCGCTCTCCTGTTATTCTTCCACTCTGAGTAACTAGCACAATCGGTGTACATTGAAAATACAATCGGCGCAGGTGGTCCTGAAACAAAACTGATAATGATATTCAAAATAAACATAAGTGTGATATCAGAGCTATCTAAAAAGAAAAACAGTGCAGTAAAAATCGCAGCTAATAATTGGGAATATATAAACACTCTTTTCTTTCCTATTTTCTTGGAAAACCATTCGGTCAAAGCGATTGCTGCTAAGGTTGCGATAGTTCCCGAAAGCATAAATGCACTAACTAACATTTCATTATGAACATAGTATTTAAAGTAGTATATAATGGCACCCATACGTATGGAAATATAAGATAAACTTACTACTCCGACGAGAAATAGTAAAAGCCACGGTTTATTGGTGAGCAAATCTTTTATATCTTGTTTTATATTGGTTTTTTGCTCTTTTGGAGGCTTGACTCTCTCTTTGGTAGTAAAAAAGGTGATTAGAAATAATATTACGGCAAGAAAAGAAAAAATAGCCATTGTGCCTTGAAATCCAACAGCTTCATTAATTACTTTGGTTTCAAGCTTATCTGCGGATATCTTTTTGTCAAAATATTTTTCCGGGTTCAATTTGTAAGTCCCAAAACCTTGTTTTAGATATAAAATATCGGTGGATGTGTCTATTTCACTAATATTTTCCGGCTTATATACTACAACGGTTAGTTTCTTGCTTAGAGTATCATCAACATTGATAACTAATTTTGATGTACCTGCGCCATTTTCGTTTATTACAATTTCATTTTTATCTGTAGTTGCACTAAATACATCCGTATTATCTCCTCCAATAGCATTAACTAATGGCAATGTCAATCCCTGTACAATAAATGCACCTATAAAGGCAAAGATAAACCGGTATTGTGCAACACTTGTTCGTTCTAATGGATTTGGAGAAATGACTCCCATCAATGCAGAATATGGTATATTGATAGCAGTATAAACCATCATCATTAATGTATAAGTCACATAGGCGTAAATGACTTTATTTGCCATGCTTAAATCGGGAGTGGTAAAGGTCGCAACCCCTAAAATACCGAATGGAATAGCAAGCCATAACAAATATGGCCTGAATTTGCCCCATTTTGTTTCGGTTCTATCTGCGATTATACCCATTATGGGGTCATTAATCGAATCCCAGATTCTCGTAACCAAAAACATCGTTCCGGCAGCAGCAGCAGTTATACCAAAGACATCTGTATAAAAATACAGTAGAAACAGCATAAATGTTTGAAATAAGAGATTCGAAGCGGTATCACCGAGACCAAACCCAATTTTTTCCTTTATAGAAATTTTTTCATTAATAATATCATTAGTAGTACCTAAATCCTTTTTAGTTTCCTTATCCATTTGTTATCGTTTATTTTATTTGACAATAAATTTTAATACTATCCTTATTCAAACCTTCAACCGGGACTGCTATAAAATTATCCTTTTGTTCTATCCCCTCTACCAAAAACCGTTTTGATTTACCGCGTTTAATTGTTACGTCAAACAATGTTCCTCTAAAGAATCTCTGATAGTTTAGCCCATCCCAAAAATCAGGTATTTGGGGATCGATTATCACGCCTTTCAGATTGCGTTTAAAACCCAATAAATGGTCAAAGGTATTCAAAAAATTCCAAGCTACCGCACCTGTTCTCCACGGATCGTCGGAAACCAATTTATTTTTTCTTAAAGATGTAGGTCCGATATATCCATTGGACTGTGCATAAGGCTCGGATTTATCTTCAGAGGGAAGTATTTTTTTGAATGAATCAAAGGCTTTATTATTTCTGCCGGATAGATAATCTGCAGCTATTTTAAAAGTAGCAGCATGACTATATACATTCCCATTTGTAAAAGATCCTTGAGGAACACATGTCAGAGTGCCGATATCAGGATCATATTTAGTAAATGGAGGCCAACTATGTATAGGGCCAACTGGAGAATCTACCATCGGTTCAACTTTTTTCATTATTGCTAGGTACTTATCTATGTCAACAATTCCGGCTAACATTGCCCAGGATTGTGGATTGATAAACACTTGACCTTCCTCCGAAGCATTTGCTCCCACTTTTTTACCATTATCTGTGATAGCATATATAAAATGATCTTCATCCCATCCGTATTTTTCAATATTTGCCTTGAGTTCATTATATCTATCACGACACAGTCTTTCTGTCCCGGCATCATTTTTCCAAGCAGCAATTTTTCCAACAAGTTTTAACGCTCTTGCAAGTGCTATACTCATCCAAATACCCTCTCCTTTACCTTTTGCTCCAACTTTATCCATCAGATCATTCCAATCTCCGTGTCGAATCAACGAAAGTCCGTGTTCTCCCCTATCGTTCCACAAAAAATCTATCGCTTTCAAATTGTGTTCCCAAATAGTAGCCTCTCCACTGTCCGAATAATCTACAACTCTATCAAGAAGAGATAAATCACCTGTTTCACGTAACAAAGCATCTGTAGTATGACTAATCCAGCTTGGAGAATCCGAATAATGCTTGTCGGCAGAAGCGATATCCATTGACGGAATTCTGAATGCTCTCGGGCAAAACCCGTCACTTCTCTGATTGCTCAATGCTTTTTCAAGCATATTCAGTGCTCTTCCGGGAATCACAATCGACATCCCGGCAGCATCTTGAAGTGTATCCCGGTATCCTTTGAAATAAAACCTTGCCCAATCTGCCATAAGATATAGTTGGTGTCTCAACCAATAGTTAAACAAATGGTTAAAATCGATATCCGGTGTGTTTATTTTGGTTAAACCAAGTTTTGCTATATTCTCCTTTTTAACAATATCCAATTCACAATCAATAAGAGTACTGTTTTTAAACAACTTTGTAATTCTATCCGCTTCTTTTTCGTCATATACTACACCAAAGACAAAATTGATTCTATAACTTGACTCAGGTTCTACCTTGATATTGTGTTGAAATGCCGAAACCATTTTTTCAGCGCTGGCATCACTATTGTTAAGATTGTCGTTTCTTATTGAATCGGGGTCTGAAAATTCTCTGCTTCTACCTAGGAAGACCTCTCTGCTAATATCAAAATAATCATAAGGGACATCTGTATATGCAAATCCCCTGTATCTTTCATTCATCAGGCTAAAAGTACGGTTTCTATAGAATAATCTCTGTTTATCTTTTTGATGATAACCATCGACACCGGCATTATATCCATAAGTGAGATTTGCACCGTCAAGGACAATTTCCGTAACGCTGAATAACGATAGATTTCGCTTTTTCCCGGATTTGTTTTTAATTGTGATTGACCATATCTCAGCAGGTTCATTTCTTGGAACAAATATCTGTACAGAAACAGAAATTTCATTTTTTTCACTTTCCAGTATAGTATAGCCCAGCCCGTGAGTACATGTATATTTATCCAAATCATTCTTTGTAGGTTCATATGCAGCAGACCAAATTTCCCCTGTATCATTATCTTTAATATATATATTTCTTGGAGCATTTCGATCGTCCTGTTTACCAAAAAGATTCGTAACTACGCCTTCTTCACTTTGATATAGTGAAAATCCATTGAGATTTTGTCCTACACAAGCGAGATAAGTTGGATTCCACAGCATATTGAACCAATCCCTTGGTGGATATGGATTTGTTATTTTGTACTCCGTGCCGTCTTCAGTAAAAAATCCGTATTTCATAAATAATCTTTCATTGTAATATGAATATTTTGATCTCTTATTTTTTATAATGGAAAGGATGATATTGTCCAATCCTATTTTTCCCTACAACAAAACCATCAAATTGTATATAGGAATCATTTAGAGGTCTCCAATCATCTGTATTTCCTCCGTGAAAAGTAGAAAAATAAAAACCACCGATTTTGCCTGCATCATTATCAATATTCCAAAATCGCATATCTGAAATATTTACTCTTTCAACTCCATCAATCCATACTTTTAGTTTTCCATCATCTTTATTTGGTGTTCCAACATTTACGTATTGCTCAATACAATGCCATTTGCCGGGTTCGGCATAAAAACCGCAATCAATTCCTTGCCCCCAAAGTGCTTCGCCCCATTTTTCATTTTTGCTCTTGGGGACATATGCATACACAACTATTTTTCCATTATCGACCCACATAAATCTCAATGTCCAACCATTTGTGCCATTTGGTTGATTTCCTCCTGATCTATTCCAAGAGTCCCCTCCTCCCATTAGTCCGGGAAGTTTACCACCTTTTCTGAAGTCAAAGCCTTTTTCAAATTTAACATAATATCTCAAATATGCTTCGTGATAATAATTGCTATCTATATTAGGTATATCTCTGAATACTACAGGAAATTGCAATCCTGTTCCACTCGGTCCAAGTCCTCCTTTTGGATAATCTACTCTCAATGCTTTTTTCCCAATAAAATCACTTGAAACAATCTTGCTTTTATCGATTCTACTTGTCCAGTTTATACCCCATTTTTGTGACCAAAATATATTGTTGTATTGCTCTTCAAATCCTCCATAAAAAATAATATCATCTCGTCTCTTAAGACCATCTTCTATGGTTTTGGAATCTCCACCTACGACAGTACCGGGATTGATTTTATCAAATGTCACAAACCGGTATCCCTGATTTCTCAAAAATTTTATTACCTCAGGTAATGCTTCAATTGTATTGTTTCTATAAGGATAATCCTCAAGACGACCGGAAGCATCTTTGGAATGCATCAATATTACCGCATTATTGTGAATATATGTTTTGACCGTATCCAAAATATCATTTGCCGTGACTTTGAATACATTCCAATCCCTTGGAGAAAGTGTCCAAAGCGCTATTTCATATCCGTGTCTTTTGAGCAATGTCTTTTGTTCGCTCGTCAAAGCACCATACGGAGGACGAAAATACTTTGTTCTTTTTCCAACTGTTGCATACAAAACTGAATCTACAAATTCCACCTCATTTAATACGGTCAGAGTATCTTTAAAATCAGTAAAATGAGAATGGGTTTTGCTGTGATTACCGATTAAATGCCCTTCATCATCAATTCTTTTTACAATCTCAGGGTGTTTTTTCATTTTATCACCTATAAGGAAAAATGTAGCTTTAATATTCTCGGACTTAAGAATATCAAGCAATTTATCAGTATATGATGAATCGGGAGCATCATCAAATGTCAAGGCAACATATTTTTGCGATAGTAGCTCTATATTTGATATAATTATAAATACTACTATTAAAACCAATATCTTTCTCATCATTATATATTTCAATTTTTGTATCTCATACTTATCCAAAAGGACTTACCAATAACATTATCTTTTCGTTTTCCGGGAACCATTCGCACAAACACTATATAATAAATAAACACCTCTTTAGCATTTTCATTCCTTTTATTTCTGTTTTTTACAATTTCTTAACCATTCTATACAAAGAGATTTCCACGATTCTATTCTCCCCGCTCCATTTGCCAAAGAAAATCCGTGTTCCCCATGATTGAAAATATGCATTTCTGCATCGATTTTATTTTTGATTAATTCTTTATAGAATGCGATGCTATTCTCAATCGATACTACTTTGTCATCAGTAGAATGAACTATAAAAGTTGAGGGTGTTTTTTCAGTAATATTCTTTTCGCAAGAATAATAGTTTGTCAATTGATCGCCCGGATTTTGTCCCAGTAAAAAAAATTTTGAGCCGGAATGAGTAAAATCTTCAATCATAGTAATTACAGGATATATTAAAATCATAAAATCAGGTCTTGCGCTTAAATTATCAATTGCATCATTTGTATCATAAATCAATTCATCAAAATGAGTCCCAAGCATTGCTGATATATGTCCACCGGCAGAAAAGCCCATAACACCAATGTTATCTTCATCAATACCCCATTTTTTTGCGTAAAACCTAATAGTTCTTAATGCACGTATAGCATCTATCAGGGGTGACCTGTGTCCAATGATATTGCTCTTGGAATGAGGCAATCTGTATTTCAAAACTATCCCAGCAATACCGAATGAGTTTAGCCATTTCGCTACATCATATCCTTCCCTTCCATGAACAACAACTTCGTACCCGCCACCGGGGATAATCAAGACAGCTTGTCCTGTCGAGTTCTTTTTTGACGGTAGAAAAACCGTTATTTCCGGCTTATCAATAGTCGTATATATTTCGAGACTATCTCTAAATATTTCAGTGTTTTTATCTCCAATATCGATATAGTTGGGTATATTTTTTTCCCAAAGAGTTAAGGTAAAATTGTGTCTATTTATGCTCATAATTGAAGACTTCTTTTAACTCAAAAAATACTTTACTGAGATTGATTCCTGTGTTCTCATTTTAACTACTATCGTTATTTTATTACAATATTTTGTTTACCCTCAGTCATTTTTTTCTCTATTCCTTTCCATTTAAAAATCCCTTTTACCCCTTTTGGTAATGTGATTATTGCATCGACCACTCCATTTTTATTAAAACTATAATCATAGTCAATCATACCCTTAGGATGAGGAAATTTTCCATTGAATTCTGTCAAATCGCCAGGATTGGGTTCAAAAACTACTGTCTTAAAACCCGGTTCTCCGGGATAAATACCTGCAACCGTATGCAAAAATTCAAAACAAGGGGTTGAACTCCATGCATGGCAATCTGATCTCGGATTCTTATCTGTTTCTCCAAATGTTGTCATACCCAAATCTATCATGTTTTGCCAAGGGTCAAGCATTTTGAGATATAGATTTGCCATCCCTGTCTTCTGCATTGCTCTGAATAAATAAAATTTGAAATAAATAGAAGTTTGTATCAAACTCTTTTTTTCTAATATTCTCTCCATCAGTTTTTCTTGCTGCTTATTATCTATCGTATTTGTTAATATGGCAAAAATATTGGTATGTTGAGAGAAAACATCTTTTTCAGGTTTTTCTGCAATCATCTTTTCTTTATCAGCATAACAGTATTTGATAACTGATTTTTGGACTCCGGTTGCTAATTCTCTGTATTCTCCAGCTTGATCTTTCAAACCAAAATAATCAAATAACTCTGCTGCATTTTGCAAAGCATAAACATATTGCAGAGAAACATTGGCAGAATGACCGTCATCTGCTCCCGGTGGAATACCATTTTCAAATCCTGATGTCCAATCAGTAAAATTCCACCATTCAAGATTTGCCGGCATTCCTGTATCATCTATTTTATCCTTAAACCAACTTAAAACAGTCCTGATTCCGGGTAAAAATTGTCTTAAAAATTCAGTATCGTCTCTGTACATAAAATAATCATGTATCATATCTACCCAAAGCAATGAGTAGGTAGGTATAATCTGAACAATATACGAGGGAAAACGACTTTGTGTTAAACCATTTGGCATCCTGGAATTATCAAATGATTTAATAGCTTTTCTCATCAGCCTATCATCTCCTGATACATATATAGATACCAAGGATTCGATTCGCGCATCTCCTATATACTGCAATTGTTCATAGTATGGATCAAGGAATACATCCTGAGAAGAATTTTGTAATGTTCTCCAAGCAACATTCCAAATTTTGGTAAGTGAGTCATTATTTGCATTAAAACTCGCTTTTTCTTCAAAAGGATATGCTGAAAAAACATTAAAGTATTTATCAATAATCAAAGGTTGACTTTGAGTCTCGATATCCAATTGAACAAATCTAAAAACTCTTAAAGCTATAGGAGAATACTTTCTCTGATTACCGCCATCAACAGTATAAATATCGTAATATCCTCTTATTTCTTGATTGTCAAAATTATTCCTATTTAATTTTTTCCATCCACCGTGAGCTTTTCTTTCTTTTGATTTTTTTTCAAACAATGCTTCAGCATATGTGATTTTAATTTTTGCATTTTTTCCTTTACTCAAAATCATTTCAGGATATCCCACTGTATGTGTTTTATGATCCAAGAGAATACTTACTTTTGAATGAGCAGGTATCACAATTTTATTTATATCGTGCTTGTTTTTATCTAATCCATCCGCTCTTATGATTTCTTTGAATTCGGTCTTTCTATTCCTCATGAAAGGAATCTCTCTTGGGACTAAATACCATGTGCTCCCGAATAAAAAGCCTCTTCCTACAGCAAACTCTACTGTAGCATTTCGAGGATCTAACCAATTGGAATCATCAAAATCCAACTGATTCCAGCCCCAAGGATACTTATTTCCATCGATTTTATCACCAGGGCCTGCAACATAATATCCGCCAACTGAATCACTCACAAAGGGTATAAAGTCATATGCATAGTTTTTTATGACTTTCCAGGGAGTATTTTTTCCTGTATTTATTACCGGTTTAACATTAGCATCACTTTGAAGTATAAAAGCCGTCTGAAAGGTCTGTTGCGCTCCGTGCCGGAATTCTCCAAAATTGACTACTTGAGCTGCGACTACATTTTTTCCTGTTTTCAAGTATGGGGCGATATCTACTGTTTCAAATCTCCAATTATTGATATCTCCACGTGCTGGTCCACTGCTAACTTCTATACCATTAACATATAGTTTGTACTTGTTATCTGCCGAGACGTAAATTATATACTTTTTGGGTTTTGTATCAAGTTTAAACGTACGTCTGAACAAAAACACACCATAATCCAATGTTGACTCAAAAGGATGTGTAATCCATTGGGCTGTCCATGCGTGTTTAAGTTGAGTAAATTCTTTACCTTGATGATTGATTTTTGTAGTTGATTCTTGTGCATTTAACATAATACCAATTGAAAGAAATGTCAATATTAAAAATAGCTTATTCATCTCATCACTAATTAACTAGTTTATACCAATTTTGATAGTTAATACCAAATCAACTTTAAATTTCACATATATTCCATTTTAATTTTCCGATATTTTCGCTAAAAATACTCGCCTTAGTTAGGCTATGCTAGTATTTTTCAACTCAATCTTGAAAAACTAATTCTATAATATTTATACGACATCTTTAAGTTAATTTGGTATAAAAAAGCATTTAGAATGGTGAATATACAACACAAAATTAATTTATGCCAACGATTGCGTAAAAAACATCAAATATTTCTTAGTTCTTCAACAATACGTGAAATATGTGCTGGCGTGGTTCCACAGCAACCTCCAATACAATTAGCTCCAGCATCGACCAATTTTGGAATTTCTAAAGCAATGATATCAGGAGTTTCAGTATAAATTGTTTTACCATCAATAATCTCTGGCAATCCTGCATTTGCCTGTACGATTATCGGGATATCGCTATTTGCATTCCGGATTTCCCTGACAATATCTACCATCCCACTAAAGCCATTTCCACAATTAGTACCTACTATATCAACATTATTATCTGATAAAAACCGAACCATATCTGACGGAGAGATACCCATCATTGTTTTGTAGCTACCATCAATTTGCTTATCAAAAGTAAATGTGCAAATTATCTCCAAATCAGTATTCTTTTTTACAGCATCAATAGCGCATTTTGCCTCAGCTAAATCATAGAAAGTTTCAATACAAATAGCATCTGCTCCTCCATCCCTCAAAGCGATAATTTGCTCTGAAAAAGACTCATAAAGCCCTTCTTTGGTTACTTCTTCAGTAACTAAAAACTTTCCCGTTGGACCTACAGAACCCAATACAAAATTGTCGGCACCTGCCGCTTCTCTAGATATTTCAGCAGCGGTTTTATTCAATTCATAAGTTCTCTTCTCCAGCCCAAAGCTACTAAGTTTTATACTACTACCCCCAAATGAATTAGTTTCCACCATTTGAGCACCTGCAAGTATATAATTTTTTGCAACATTAAAAACATCCTCTCTATGTGTGATATTCCAAAGTTCAGGACACTCCCCCATCTCCAATCCTTTTTCTTGAAGCATCGTTCCCCAAGCACCATCTGAAATCATTATTTCTCCGGTTTTTAATGATTTTTTTAGTTTATTCTTCATACTTAAATTTTATTTGAAGTAATATATTTAGTAAAATACTCACCGATGATATAGTAATGCTTTTGGAGTAAATATAATAAATGTTAAAATGAAAATTCTAAGCCATCATAAGCCAATTGAACATTTTTAGGTAATAATCCTTTCATTTCTTTCATCGGAGGAAATTTATGACTAATATGAGTCAAAAAAGCTTTATCAGGATTAATCAATTCAATAAAATCCAAAGCCTCTTCCAGATTAAAATGAATACTATGTGTTCTATTATATAATAGTGAATTAACAACTAAGTATTTTGTCCCTAGAACCAATTCAATTTGATCTGCCTCAATATACTTTGCATCTGTGATATAAGTAAAATCTCCGATTCTATATCCGAGTATTGGCATTGTACCATGCAAAACTTCTATTGGCATAATGCTAATATCGCCCATATCTACTCTTCTCCCCTTTTCAACTTCCAATAAATCAAATTTTGGTGCTCCTGGATAATGCCTTTTTTCAAATGAATAATAAAATCTATTTTTAACATCTTTCAATGTCTCTCTACACCCATAAATAGGCATATTCTCCTTCTGAATATAATTGAAAGGTCTTACATCATCCATTCCACCGACATGATCATTATGCTTATGAGTCAATAGAATAAAGTCTATATGCTCAACATTATTTACAAGAACTTGTTGTCTAAAATCAGGACCACAATCAATGACAAATCTCTTATCTTTATACTCAATATAAACAGAACTTCTCAATCTTTTATCTTTACTGTCCTTGGAAGTGCAGGTGTGGCATTGACAGGTAGGAACAGGGACACCAAGAGATGGACCAGTACCCAAAAAAATTATTTTCATTCTTCTTCATTTTTAATTAAACCAATGCCAGTTACCAATCCCGATTTCACAAGATTGTTATGAAAAGATTTTGATTTATTAGTGAGAATCCTAGAATCTACTTGAATTATATCCATTATTTCCAGCATTGTATTTATTCTGGCCTCCAAATCAAAAAATTTATTAACTACAATAATCTTTTTATTTTTAACAATTGCATACCCTGACTTAAAATTACCTTTCTCAAATCTCACAATATAACCTGATTCGTTAAAGACTTCGATTATTTTATTTAAGCTCGTTTTAGTGTAATTAATCATTTAGCACTTATTTACAGCAAAGTTAAACAAAAAAAGCTATCTCGAAAAATCAAGATAGCTTTTTAATTTTAAGATGAAACTACTTCTATCCTTCTAGTGCTGTAGCTCCACTGATTATTTCTAATAATTCTTTTGTTATTGCTTCCTGTCTTGCCTTATTGAACTCTAGTTTCAATTCTCCTAACATCTCTTTTGCATTTTCTGTAGCATTTTCCATAGCTGTCATACGTGCACCATGCTCTGAAGCATTGGTATCGAGTAAGTATCTTTGGAATGTTGTATGCATAATATTAGGAACTAAAGTTTCTAGTAAATCATTTTTATCAGGTTCAAATATATAATTAGATTTATATTTTGCCTTATCATCTTCATCGACATCAACCTTGGGAACAGGCAAGAATTGTTCTAACTCAGCAAATTGCACAGCAGCATTTTTGAAACGTGCAAAAGCTACTTTAGCTGCATCTATTTTCCCCTTCTCAAATTCTTTCATTAAAATATCTGAAATATTTGATATCGAATCGTGAGATAAATCCTCAAAAGCATTTACATAATCACTGATGAAATTTGCTTTAGGATAATACTTTTTAAAATAATCATATCCTTTTTTTCCTATGCACATTATACTCAGATTACCATTATCATAAAGTTCTTTAAAATCATTTTTTAATGATTTTTCCGCTACTTTGATGATATTTGCATTAAATGCACCGCATAAACCTCTATTGGATGTGACGACAACTAAAACTGCATTTTTAACATCTCTCTCAACTCCTAATTTAGTATTTACATCACCTTCCAAATTAGCTAAAATATTTTTCAACATTTGGTTTAGCCTAAATGCATATGGGCGAAGTTGAACGATTGAATCCTGTGCCTTTTTTAACTTGGCAGCGGATACCATCTTCATTGCACTTGTGATTTGTTGCGTTGAACTAATGGATTTTATCCGTTCTCTTACTTCTTTTAATTTTCCACTCACAATTTAAAATTATTATTATTAATAAGCAATATTTCTATTTAAAATTACCAACTAGGTCTTTGGTAACAGTTTCAATTACTCCCAATAACTCGTCATTAATTTTACCTGCAGCTAATTCATTTAGAGTCTCCTTATGACTATTTTCCATAGTCGTTAGAAACATCTCTTCAAAGGCTTTAACTTTTTCTACAGGAATATCCAATAAAAGTCCTTTTGATCCAACATACAATATTGCAACCTCTTTACCAACACTAACAGGAGCATATTGACCCTGTTTTAATATTTCAACATTTCTTAATCCATTTGAAATAATTTTCATTGTAGACGCATCAAGATCAGAACCAAATTTAGCAAATGCTTCCAATTCTCTAAATTGTGCCATGTCCAGTTTCAAGCTTCCAGCGACTTTTTTCATGGATTTAACCTGTGCAGATCCTCCTACCCTTGATACTGAAACTCCAATATTGATAGCAGGCCTAATTCCGGCATTAAATAAGTTTGATTCAAGGAATATCTGCCCGTCTGTTATCGAAATAACATTAGTAGGAATATATGCAGAAACATCAGCTGCTTGGGTCTCAATTATTGGCAAGGCAGTTAGTGAACCTCCTCCTTTAACAAATGGTTCTCCATTTTCATCGGTTGCATTTTTCAATGAATCAGGCAAATCATTCATATTCCTCGCCACATCATCATTTTCAATCACTTTACATGCTCTTTCCAAAAGTCTTGAGTGAAGATAGAATACATCACCAGGATAAGCTTCACGTCCAGGAGGTCTTCTTAGCAATAATGATACTTCACGGTAAGCAATAGCTTGCTTTGACAAATCATCATAAATAATTAAGGCATGTTTTCCTTGATCTCTAAAAAATTCTCCTATCGCAGCTCCGGCAAATGGGGCATACACTTGAAGTGGAGCTGGATCAGCAGCCGTAGAAGATACAATAATTGTATAGGCCATGGCTCCGTGTTCTTCTAGAACTTTTTGAATTTGAGCAACAGTAGATCCTTTTTGACCAGCGGCAACATATATGCAATAAACAGGCTCGCCTTTATCGTAATTCTCTTTTTGGTTGATGATAGTATCAACAGCTATGGCTGTTTTTCCTGTTTGTCTATCCCCAATAATTAATTCCCTCTGTCCTCTACCTATCGGAATCATAGCATCAATAGCTTTTATTCCGGTTTGCAAAGGTTCATAGACAGGTCTTCTGTAGATTACCCCGGGAGCTTTTCTTTCCAATGGCATTTCATACTTCTTTCCTCCAATCGCTCCTTTTCCATCAAGAGGATGCCCAAGTGGATTAATAACTCTTCCCACCATTTCTTCACTTACATCAATAGAGGCAATTTTACCTGTTCTTTTTACGGAAGAGCCTTCTTCGATATGGTCGCCAGGACCCAAAAGTACAGCACCAATATTATCTTCTTCTAGGTTAAGAACCAATGCTTGAGTGCCTGTTTCAAATTCTACCAATTCTCCTGCTTGCACATTATTAAGCCCATAAATTCTTGCAATTCCGTCTCCAACTTGAAGAACTGTTCCAACTTCTTCTAATTCAGCTACAGATTTTGTTCCTGCAATTTGCTGCTTTAGAATAGCAGTTATTTCATCCGGTTTAATATTCATCATTGTTTTATGATTTAATTTTGTTTAAATTACTCTTATATGTTTATAATCAATAATATTTTTCTCTATATTTCTCAATTTTGTAATTATACTGTTATCAATCAAGTTGTCTTCTACTTGAATAATAAATCCACCGATAATACTTTTGTCTATTTTTGTATTAATTTCAAGATGCTCAGCTGTAATTGCTGCTTTTTGCAAAGATTCTTTTAATTTCGCAATAAAATCTTCAGGTAATTTAGCGGCAGTAGTTAAACTGATATCAGTAATCTTTTTCATCTTTTTATTCTGAAGTAATAATTCTTCCATTATTTCCGGCAACAAAATCTCTCGATTTTTCTTTACAGTCAGGGTTAAGAATTTTTCAAAGATTTCATTCACTTTCCCTTTAAATATAGCTTCAAAAACATTTAGTTTTATTTCTGACTTGAATACCGGATTCTTAAGCATGTTTCTGAAATCTCTCACTTTATTAACTTCTAGAAAGAATTTTGCAGATTCTATAGTAGTATCAAGTACACCTTGCTCTTGACTTATTTCAATAAGTGATTTAGCGTATCTACTGTATATTTTATGTAATGACATATTTTAATTTAGATTCATCTTGTTTAACAATGAATTTGCATATTCCACTTGAGAAGTGTCATTTGAAAGATTCTTTTCCAAAACCTTTTCTGCTATAACCAAGGCCATCGATCCGACTTTGTTCTTTAAATCAGCAAATGCAGCTTCTTTCTCATGCTCAATCTCTGCTTTAGCTTTAGAAACAATTTTATTCGCTTCAAGCTTAGCTTGTTCTTTGGCTTCCCCTACGATTTTTGAATGCATTTCCTTTGCCTCAGCAAGAATTTTTCCTCTTTCCTTTCTAGCACTCTGTAATAATTTCTCATTTTCATTGTTGAGTTTTTCCATTTGTTCCTGAGCCAGCTTTGCTTGATCCAAAGCATCCTGGATACTTTTTTCTCTCTCTTGAAGTGCATTTGCAATAGGTTTGAATGCGAATTTTCCTATTATAAACCAAAAGACTAAAAATATAACAACTGACCAGAAAAATAAACCGGGTTCAGGTCGAATTACACTAAAATCAGATAAAAAAATCATATAGTTTCAATTAATTTTATTATTAAATAAATACAAAACCGGGTAATTCTCCACCATTCGTTTTGAACTACCCGTTTTCTTCTTTTCTAAGAGATAAATGACAATACTAATGCAATCAATGCAACTCCCTCAATAAGAGCAGCCATCAAAATCATATTAGACCTAATATCTCCAACAGCTTGTGGCTGGCGAGCAATCGCTTCCATAGCTTTACTTCCAATCCAACCAATACCAAGACCAGCTCCAATTACTGCTAATCCCATACCTACTGATGTAATAGTTCCTACCATTCTAATTTATTTAATTAATTTAAAAAAAAATTACAAAATTTATAATCAATGATGCTCTTCAACGGCAGCTCCAATATAAGAAGCTACTAGCATTGTAAATACAAATGCTTGAATGAAAGCAACAATAATTTCCAATGTCATCATGAACATTACCAATGGTACCGCCATCGCTGTTCCTACAACAGAACCTCCAACATCTGCACCACTTTTTCCAAAAATAAATATCAATCCTAAAAATACTAAAATAACCATATGCCCTGCTGTAATATTTGCAAAAAGCCTTAACATAAGAGTAAAAGGTTTAATAAAAAGTCCTAAAAATTCAACAGGAGTTAAAATAGTAGCTTTTACCCACCATGGTACTCCGGGCATCCATAGAACATGCTCCCAATAATCCTTCTTTCCACTAATATTAACTATAAAAAAGGCTATAACCGCTAGCCCCATTGTAATAGAAAGGTTTCCAGTGGTATTTACAGAGCCTATAAAAGGAATTTGTCCTAACAAATTCAATGTTAGAATAAAAAAGAATATAGCCAAAAGGTAAGGCAAATATTTTTGATATTTATTTCCTATAAATGGCTTAGCCACTTCATCCCTAACAAAAATAATCATCGGTTCAAAAAAGGATTGGACTCCTTTTGGGGCACTACCCTCATTCTTCACGTAATCTCTTGCTATTTTTCTAAATAAAAAGAATAGTAATACAGCTGTCAGCATCATAAAAATAACATTCTTGCTAATTGAAAAATCATAAAAGGAAGTAATTCCCCCTCCTAGAGCTCCACCATCCCAAGTACTCCTGCTATCCAATTTGTATTTTTTCCCATCAACATAAACATATTGTACTTCTTTTTTCTTGCCATCAACCAATTCTTGCCCTCTTTCAATTTTTTCTATATGCTTTTCCCCATCTCTATCAAAGTTTTTATCTGCAATCCTATATACAGACCCTTCAGATAAGACATATCCATCCACAACATTATGTCCATCACCGTGGTGACCGATATCAAATTTGCCAGAAGAAAAAATAGACCATCCTTGGTCTCCTGAATAAAGTATTACGGGTAAAGGAAAACTAAAAGAACCAATAGAAAATACATTTTGGTTTCCTATATGATGAAAAATTGTGTTTTTCACATCAAACGCCTCAGAATGCTCACCATGCTCTGTCTCGCTACTCACTTCGTGTTTATCTCCTTGTGGTTTGTGTTCCTCTTCTTCATGTTGAGCAAACAAATTAAACACTCCAAAAACAAGGAAAATAAGGATGAATTTTATTGATTTTTGCATATTACTATACTGTCTCGTTTTGATTTGAGCGCAAAGGTAAAACTAATTTTT
>Ga0256831_1000516_pt1 | contig 19864 bp, 21 predicted proteins | sample 132544metaG_FD_189087 | JGI IMG/M metagenome (GOLD analysis project Ga0256831, IMG submission 189087) | Hydrothermal vent microbial communities from Lau Basin, Pacific Ocean - 132-544 | ecosystem: Environmental > Aquatic > Marine > Hydrothermal vents | place: Pacific Ocean: Lau Basin | collected... | reverse complement strand
CGAACTTCTCAACGGCTTTAGCTCTGGCAGAGATTATTATCTTTTCGTAGTCAACCATTACCGGACAGATTTCGGCACACCTGAGGCAGGTTGTACAGAGGTTGAAGAAGTGGGCAGCTTCCCTGTCGAGTTCGGCCTTTCCCTTATTTATTAAGTCTGCAAGGAATATCTTTCCCCTTGCAACGGAAGGTTCTTCGTGGGTAACGTTAAACACCGGGCAGACCTGCCGGCAGGAACCGCACCTTACACACTTCTCAACCAGCTCGTCTGTAATTCCTAAAATCTTTTTCTCTTCTGCCATTTAAACCGCCGAATGGAAAGTTTCCTCTTAATTTAGTCCTTCGGCTCCTAAATGGGAACAATTTTCATTTGAAATAGAATTGCTCTTAAAAGATAACTTCTTCTGCGCTGAAAACAGGCCCTTCAACGCAGCACCGTTTGTAGCCTTCTGTTGTTTTAACCGTGCAGCCTAAACAGGCTCCAACGCCGCAGGCCATTCGCCTGTCTAAAGAGAGGAAACACTCTACTTTTTCCTTTTCTGCAACTTCCTTAACGGCCTTCAGCATTGGGGTTGGGCCGCAGGCAACCCAGGTGTAGTTCTTGAATTTGTGGAGCTCCGCCGTAACAAGTCCCTTCTTACCGTAAGATCCGTCTTCCGTGTAAATAACCGACTCTATGCCGTACTTTTCAAGGAACGGAAGGCCGGAAAGGCTCTCTCTACTCCTCTCTCCGTAGAGGACTACAACCTCTTTCCCTTCTTCACTGAACCACCTTGCTGCCAGAAAGAGGCCCCCTATTCCGATTCCACCAGCTATAAAGAGGTACCTCTCTCTGTCTTTAGGTATTGAGTTACCAAGGGGCATAAGGACTTCAACCTCTTCGCTGGGTTCAACTTTTGTGAGGAGCTCCGTTCCCCTTCCGTAAACCCTGTAGAGGAACGAGACCCTTTCTCCCTCAACGTTAAATATCCCTAAGGGGCGGCGGAGCAGTGGGTCAAACTGAAGATTACTCCGAACCTGAACCATTCCAAACTGGCCGGCCTTTATCTTCTCTACCGTCTCTCTGTCTGCTTCAACTGTTAACAGGTAATCTCTTCCGCAAACGCGGTAGTTCTCTACAACTTTAAAACCCATTACTTCTCTCTCTTGGGGCAGACCTTTCCTTCAAGGATTTCGTAGAGGGCGATAACTGTCTTTTTGTGCTCCTCTCCCTTCTCGTCTTTTCCAAAGGTGTACGGGTCTACGGTGTAGAGGTGCCTTGCTCTCTTTGCGGCAACGTGAACTGTTTCATAGAAGTTTCCCACTTTCTTAACTATAGGTTCTAAGGGAATCCTCTTAGCCATTCTCTTCCTCCTCTGCCAGCTCTTTTAGGTTGATTGTGATGCCTTCAAGGATAGGTATTTTGTAGTCCCAGTCAACTATCAGCCACGGTTTTCCCTTCTCTGCAATCCAGACCTTCTTCTCCTTCGTAAATATCCAGATTACCCTTTCTGTGCCAGATTCTAACAGGTCTTTTGTCTTCCTGTGAAAGTAATCCATGGGAGTTGTAAACTTTCTAAGGTCTGCCTTTGTGTCTACCTCTATAACAACTTTTGGCGGAACTTCAACGTAGGCGTCCTTTTTCAGGTAGGGTTTAACCTTCTCCTTTTCCCAGATGGCTATGTCAAGGTTGTACCAGCTTTTCGGGGCGAACTTGTAACCTATCTCGTTTCCCAGAACCGTGTAACCGAGTTTTTTGAGCTTTCCGTAAAGCAGGGTTAGAATAAGCGTAATAAGGTATGACTGTAGTCCGCTGCTTCCCATTACTTCCTCCAGGCTCTTTTCACCGGAAAGGACGAGGTCGTAGTCCCTGTAGTAGATGGGGCTTCCGTGGCGCATTTCGTAGATGAGCTCTTTAGGTATCCGCCTCCTTTTTCTCTTTGATCTCTCCTTTTTCTCTTCTTTTTTAACTTTCTCTGCCGTTGCCATCGCTTCCTCTGATAGAGTTCTCACTCTGAATTTAGTTCTGCACCTCTGTTTAAGAGCTCCACCATTTCGGGGTCTTTTACAATCCTGTCAAACTGACCTTTAAGTCTTTCTGTTCTGCACTTTTCGGCTATTACGATTGACTTGAGCTTTTCAAAAGCCTCTTCAAGAACGTCGTTTACCACTATGTAGTCGTAGAGGGGAGCTCTCTCTATCTCAACCCTGGCGGTTTTAAGCCTCCTCTCTATCGTCTCCTCGTCGTCTGTTCCTCTGCTCCTTAGTCTTCTCTCAAGCTCTTTGAGCGACGGTGGAAGAATGAAGATAAGAACAGCTTCGGGGAAGTTCTTCTTTACCTGGAGGGCTCCCTGCGTATCTATGTCAAGGAGTACGTCTTTCCCTTCGTTAAGGGCTTTTAGTACCTGACTTTTTGAGGTTCCGTAGAGGTTCCCGTAAACTTCAGCCCACTCTAAGAAGTCTCCCTCCTCAATCATCCTCTCAAAAGTATCTCTGTCAACGAAGAAGTAGTCCTTTCCGTTCACCTCTCCCGGTCTTGGCTTTCTGGTTGTGTAGGAAACGGAGAACTCCATGTTGGGGAAAGATTTTAAGAGCATGTGAGTAAGTGTTGTCTTCCCCGTTCCAGAGGGAGCGGAGATAACTATCAGCAACCCCTTAAGCTTCTTACTCAACATTCTGTACCTGCTCCTTTATCCTTGCTATTTCTGTTTTCACTCTAAGAACCGGCTCTGTGATGTCTATCTCCTTTACTTTGTTTCCCAGGGTGTTTATCTCTCTGTGCATCTCCTGACACAGAAAGTCAAGGGTTTTCCCTATCGGCTCGTTTTCTATCTCCATTATCTCCCTGAACCTTTTCAGGTGCGCCTTCAGGCGGGATATCTCCTCTGAAACGTCCTGCTTTTCAGCAAGTAGAGCCACTTCAAGCTCTATCCGCTTTTCAAACTCTTCTCCCAACTCCTCACCTTCAAGGAGTTTCTTAACCTTCTCTTTTAACTTCTGAAAGAGCTTCTCCTCAATGGTTGAAACTTCCCTCTCAAGCTCTTCAACCGTTTTCTCAATTACTGAAAGGTGCTCCTCAAAGAACGCCTTTAACTTTTCACCTTCAGAGAGTCTTGCCCTGTCAAGCTCCAAAAGTGCCTCCTCTACTGCTTTAAGGAGGGGTTCTTTAAAAGGTTCAGCGTCAAGCTCCTCTTTCTGAAACACTTCTGGAATGGAGAGGAGGTCTCTAAGGGAAACGGTTATCTCCCTTCCGGAGAGAGCTCCCAGCCTCTCGGCCGCCTTTATGTAGGCCAGACCCTCTGAGTAGTTAACGGTTACGGGAACCTGAAATGCCGGAGAGGTTCTGTACTTAACGTGGAGCTCTACGTCTCCCCTCTTAACAAACGAAGCTACAAGGCTGTTTAGCTGGTTTATCAGCGGGTTGAAGATTCTGGGGATGGAGAACCTTACCTTCAGCGCTTTACTGTTGAGGCTTCTAACCTCTGCTGTTATTTCGGCGATCTCGTTTGCCGCAGTTCCCTTACCGTAGCCTGTCATACTCTTCATCTCAGGTTCCTCAGCAGTTCTGTATTTACCTTTATCGTTGCCTTCTGCCTTAACAGGTTGATAAAGTCTGCGTAGTCTGTCTGTCTCTTCTGCTGGATTAAGAACTCCTTCAGTTTCTCTACTTTGTCCCTGTCAACCTTTTGAACCGTCAGCTCCGTTTCAGGCGAGAAGACGCCGTAGCCGTTTGAGAGCCGCAGAACGACTCTCTCTCCGACCTTTACCGTAAAGAGTTTTTCAGGACTTTCAACCGGCCTGAACTTCTCTGCAAACTCTGCTCTGTCAAGGGGTTTGGTCTCTTCAGGGAGCTCCCCCCTGTAGCTCTCTGCAGCCTTCTGAGCCTCTTTAACGGCCTTTTCTGCTGCAAGCCTTTCCTCTATCTGTTTTTTGACCTCCTGAAGAGGTTTGTACTTTTTCGTTTCAACCCTGAAGGCAAGGAGTAGCTGGTTGCCGGTGCTTCTAAAGACAAACTGCTTCTTCTCAAGCTCTTTCTGGAGTTCTTTGTCTGTCAGCTTAACCGGGTTCATCTTGAGGAGCTCCTCAAACTTACCCTCTCTGGCAAGCTCAAACGCCCTCTTTGCCTCTTTTTCCCCTTCTGCCGTTTTGGGAAACTTTAAGAGGAACTGGCCGGTCTCTCCCTTCTCGGCAAACTCCTCCCTGTGGCTTCTATAGTACTCTTCAATCTCCTTTTCTGATACTTTCGGCTTAAACTGGCTGAAGGGGAAGAGCTTGTACTTAAACTTCCTGCTACCGAAAAACTCCCTGTAAAACTTTTCAATTTCCAGTTTTGTTACAGAGGGTGCGTTGTTAACGACTGTCAAGAGCTTCTGAATTAAGAGGTCTTCCCTTACAGTATTCTCAAACACTTCAGGAGTTAAACGCCTTGCCCTTAAAAACTCCTTGTAGAGCTTAAGGGAGAACTTTCCGTTTTCCTGAAAGGCAGGAATCTCCTCTATGGCTTTTGCAACCGCCCAGTCGCTTACCTTAAGTCCCTCCCTCCTTGCCTCCTGAAGGAGGAGCTCCCTTGTTATGAGCCTCTGTAGAGCTAACGCCTTTAGCTGTTCGTCGCTTACTATTTTCCTGTAGTTCTCTCCCAGTTGAGCCTTCAGCTGGTTAACGGTGTTGTTGTACTCCCTCATAAAGTCTGTAAGCTTTATTCCCTCGCCGTTAACCGTTGCCACTTCGTTGGCTGAAGGCCCCGAAACGGAACCTTTTCCCCACACAAGGAAGATGGTTCCCACAAAGGAGGCTGCTACGATCCAGAGGGGAAGGCTGAAAGCCCTGAGGTTTTTCCTTATTTTAGAGAGCATTGTTCCTCCGGTTGAAAATCGGTTGAGCAGATTTATACTTAAAATCAGACCCCATCTCAACCGCTTTGTTTAGGAGACCGTTAGTGAGAAACAGCTACGAGAAGAGATCCGACGTTAAAGATATCCTTGAAAAAGCCCAAAACCTCATAAAATCAAAGGATTACAGAAAAGCCATAGAAGAGCTTGAGAAAAACAAAGTTAGAGACGTTGACTACTACCTCCTTCTGGCCGAGGCCTACGAGGGAATCGGAAACAGCGAGAAGGCCGAAGCCTACCTTGAGGAGGCAAGGTTCCTTGATACTGAGCTCCGCTCAAGGGAGCTCCTTCAGAGGGGAATTACACTTGCCTCTATGAGAAACTTTAAGGCTGCAGAGAGGGAGCTCCTTAAGTCCATAAAGCTCAACCCCTTTGAGAAAGAGGCCTACTTAGAGCTCTACCGCCTCTACAAGGAGATAAGCTCCCACAGGAAGATGGTGAAAATCCTTGAGAACCTGATAACCCTTGACCCATACTCAGAGTTTCCTTACCTGGAGCTCTCCCGTTACTACGCCTTAAGGAGGAACTACAAAAAGGCCGAGGCCGTTTTAAAGAGCGGCCTTGAGCTTATGGATTCCCCTTCGCTCCACTACGAGCTGGGGAAGGTTTACGCAGACTGGGGGAAACTGGAAGAGGCTAAAGAGGAGCTCCGGGAGGCGTGCAGACTTGACTACAAGAACGCCGACTACAGGCAGAAACTCGTAGAGGTTCTGGTCAGCGACGAAGACTACGCCGGAGCCTTAGAGGTGGTTCACAACACGCTGGAGCTCTACCCCGACGCAGTTTACCTCCTTCAGAGTGCTGCAGCCCTCTACGACCTTTTAGGTAAAGAGGAGATGGCAGAGCACTACTACAGGAAGGCGGTTGCCGCTTCCGAAGGTTTCATAAGGGACGACGCACTAAAGGCCCTTGCCGAGTTTCTGGCAGAAAAGGGTAGGTACGACCAGGCTGAGGAAACTTTAAAGGAGATACTCTACACAACCGATAACGTCTGGGTTCTCTTAGACGTCTTCTCGGAGCTCTCCATAATCCTCCTTGATCAGGAGAGGCTTTCAGACATAGTTGAGGCCGGAAAGTTCGTTCTGAAGAACCCCGAACTCTCTGAAGAGGAGTTCTGCGAGGTTGCAGAGGTTGTAGGAGACGCCCTCTTTGAGTCAGGGAAGTTTAAGGAGGCTGCCGACTACTACAGGAAAATCGTAGAGACCTCAGACGACGAGAAGCTGATAAAGAGAGCCTACTCAAAACTTAAAGAGGCTGAAGAGGTTAGCTCATTAGAGAATATGTTTAAGAGGAGCTAACTTCAGATAGCTTTTCGGCTATCTTCTCCTTCAGCTCCTCCAGTCCCCACCCCTTTGTTGCCGAAACGAAAACGACCTCCGGGTTCTCCTCCGGTATTTTTCCGGCAACAAGGTGATAAAGCTCCTCCCTGCTCACCGGCTTCTCAACTACCCGGTCAACCTTGTTTGCAACAAAGAGCTTCGGCTTCTCCCAGCTCTTCAGCCTCTTAAGGACAGACTTTACAGACCGAAGTTCTTCTTCAAGCTTCGGAGATGAAGCGTCAAAAACGATAAGCAGCAGGTCTGCCTCCTTAACCTCGCTAAGGGTTGCCCTGAATGAGGCCACAAGCTCGTGAGGCAGGTTCCTTATGAAACCTACGGTGTCTGAAATCAGAACTTTCTCGCCGTTTAAGTAGAGAGCTCCCGTTTTAACGTCAAGCGTCGCAAAAGGCATATCCTTAACGAAAACATCTTTCTTTGTGAGAGCTCTAACCAGCGTAGACTTCCCTACGTTCGTGTATCCAACTACTGCAACTGTCTTAAACCCCTTCTTCTTCCTCCCCTCCCTAACCAGCTCCTGCCTCTTTAAAACCTCCTCAAGCTCCCTCTTCAGCTTGTGTATCTTCCTCCTTATAGCCCTTGCCTCAACCTCTGTTTTTGTCTCTCCGGGTCCTCTCGTTCCAACGCCTCCACCGAGCCTTGAGAGCTCCTTTCCCATTCCCCTCGTGTGTGAGAGCTGGTAGTAGGCTCTGGCAAGCTCAACCTGGAGCTTTGCCTCCTTTGTTCTTGCCCTCCTTGCAAATATCTCAAGGATAACCTCTGTTCTGTCTATTACCGGCAGGCCGGTAACCTCTTCAATGTTCCTCTTCTGGGAGTAGGTTAAAGGGTGGTATGCAACTATCAGAGTTGCGTTTTCGGTATCAATTTCAGAGAGCTTTCCCTTTCCTATGTAAGTTGAAGGGGAGAAACTCCTTCTCTTCTGGACTACTTCCTGAACAACTTCTCCCCCTAAAGCCTCTATAAGGCCACGGAGCTCCTCAAGGTCAACCTCTTCTTTAGGTCTCTTAACTGCTATTACTGCGACCTTTTCCCTGTCAAGCTCCATCTCTCTCCCTGCTTAGTTGTGAAGTTTTTACAGTTTGTTTACAATTAAACCACACCTTACTTTACGGAGGATCTATGTTCAGAGGCGGAAATATAAACCAGCTGATGCGTATGGCAAAACAGCTGCAGCAGCAGGCTGCCAAGATGAAAGAGGAGCTTGAAGAGAGGGAATTTGTCGGCACTGCAGGCGGAGGAGCTGTAAAGGTCGTTGCAAAAGGCTCCGGTGAGCTCGTTTCGGTGGAGATATCCCCGGAGCTTCTAGAGTCTGGCGACAAGGAGATGATAGAAGACCTGGTTCTGACTGCGGCAAACGCTGCCCTTAAAGAGGCAAGGGATACGATAGCAAGAGAGATGCAGAAGATAACCGGCGGCCTTGGAATAGACCTTGGGGGGCTGTTTTGATATACCCTGAGAACCTTGAGCTCCTGATAGAGTTCCTCTCAGAGGTTCCGGGAATCAGCGAGAGAGCTGCCGAGAGAGCGGTTCTTGCACTCTCAAGGCTTCCGGAGGAGAGGAAGCAGGTTATATCAAACGCCTTAAGGGAGCTTGAGTCCGTTCACCCGTGTAGGGAGTGTGGCCTTCCTGCAACCGGTGAGCTCTGCGCCGTTTGCTCAGACGAGGAGAGAGACAGGAGCGTTATCTGTGTTGTAGAGCAGCCAAGGGACGCCGTCTCAATTGAGAAGCTCGGAGAGTATAAAGGGCTCTACCACGTTCTGGGAGGGGTGATCTCCCCGTTAGAGGACATCTCTCCTGAAGACCTCAACATAGAGAGCCTTTTTAGAAGAATCGAAAAAGGAGGGGTGAAGGAGGTAATAATCGCCCTTAACCCGACGGTAGAGGGAGAGGCAACGGCAAAGTTCCTGACTGACAGGCTTGAGAAGTACGGCGTAAGCGTTTACCGGATAGGCTACGGAATTCCCTACGGCGGAACAATTGACGCTTCAGACGAGCTAACTCTCAGGAAAGCTCTTGAAGATAAGAAACTCATATCTGGAGGAAGAAATGATAGAGATTAGGTGGCACGCTCGGGGTGGTCAGGGTGCCGTTACGGCATCAAAGATTCTGGCCTCTGCGGTTATTGAAGAGGGTAAATACGCCCAGAGTAACCCCGACTACGGAGCTGAGAGGTCGGGAGCTCCCCTCAGAGCCTACAACAGGGTCTCAGAAAAACCCATCACACTCCACTGTATGGTTATAAACCCCGACATCGTTATAGTCGTTGACCCAACACTTCTCAAAACAGTTCCCTTCTTAGAGGGAACAGACGAAAACGCAATCCTCATCATCAACACAGACAAGTCTCCCCAGGAGATAAGGGAGAAGTACGGCATTAAGGGAAGGAAGATCTACACCGTTGATGCCACAAAGATTGCAATGGAAGAGCTCAAAAGGCCCCTCATGAACGTTCCGATGCTGGGAGCTCTCGTAAAAGTCCTAAACGGCCTTGTAGACATCAAAACCGTTGAAGAAGACATAAAGAGAGCCTTCGGCAAGAAAATTTCAGAGAACGCCCTCAACGCAAACATAAGGGCACTACACAGAGCTTACGAGGAGGTAAGGTCAGAATGAAGAGCTGGAGAGAGTTACCTATAGGAGCAGTAATACCTGAACCCGGTTCAAGTGAGAAGTACCACACCGGAGAGTGGAGAGCCTGGAGGCCTGTATTTGAGGCCGACAAGTGCGTTAACTGCATGCTCTGCTGGGTCTTCTGCCCCGACTCCTGCATTCTGGTAAAGGAAGAGAAGATGGTAGGAGTTGACTACGACCACTGTAAAGGTTGCGGAATCTGCGCCCACGAGTGCCCCACAAACGCCCTTGAGATGAAACCCGAATACCTGTTCCGGGAGGAGGACTAAAATGAGGCCTGAGCTCATAAAAGAGGTAAAGTACGTTCCCTACTCTGGGAACATGGCAGCAGCAGAAGCCATGAGACAGATAAACCCAGACGTTGTTGCAGCCTACCCAATTACTCCTCAAACAGAGCTTATGCAGTTCTTTGCAGACTTCGTTGCCAACGGACTCGTTGATACAGAGTACATTCCCGTTGAGAGTGAACACTCTGCAATGTCTGCCTGCGTTGGAGCCGCAGCTGCAGGAAGTAGGGCCATGACTGCAACTGCCGGTCCCGGTCTTGCCTACATGTGGGAAGTTCTTGGAATTGCCTCTGGAATGAGGCTTCCAATCGTTATGACCGTTGTAAACAGGGCCCTTTCAGCACCCATCAACATCCACGGCGACCAGTCCGACATGATGGGAGCAAGGGATCAGGGCTGGATTCAGATCTTCTCCGAGAACGCAGAGGAGCAGTACGACAACCTTATCCAGGCAATAAAGATAGCTGAAGACGAGAGAACAAGGCTCCCTGTAATGGTTGGAATGGACGGATTTGTAATCTCCCACGCCATAGAGAGGGTAAGGCTCCTTCCCGACAGGGCTGTTGAGGAGTTCATCGGAGAGCTAAAACCTATGTACCCCCTCTTAGACGTTGACAACCCCGTTACCCACGGCCCTGTTGCCATGACAGACTCCTACATGGAGTTTAAGAGGCAGCAGAGAGAAGCGATGATGAACGCCTACAAAGTGATAAGAGAGGTGGGTGAAGCCTTTGAAGAGGCCTTCGGCAGGAAGTACGAGCACATTGAAACCTACAAAACCGAAGATGCCGACTACATACTCATAATTATCGGTTCAACTGCCGGAACCGCTAAATTCGTAATTGATAAACTGAGAGAGGAAAAGGGAATTAAGGTAGGTCTTATCAAAATCAGAACCTACAGGCCTTTCCCCTACTACGACGTTATGGACGCCATTGAAGCCTCAAACTGCAAGGCCGTTGGTGTATTTGATAGAGCAGAAACTTTCGGTGCAGTTGGAGGACCTCTCTACAGCGACGTTGCAACAGCAATGTACTTAAGGAACAAGCACTACCCCATCGTCAGCTTCATCTACGGCCTTGGTGGAAGGGACACAAACGTTCACCACATAGAGGAGGCTATAGACAAAGTAATGCAGGCAGCTGCAGGAAAAGAGGTTCCTTTCATCAACTACCTTAACCTTAACGAGTAATGGAGGAAGTAATGGCAGAGATAAAGACGGCTGAAGTTAAGATACCGCCTCTGAAAAAACTCACAAACTACCCTGAAAAGCTTGCTCCCGGCCACAGGCTCTGTGCCGGATGTGGAGCTTCAATCATCATAAGGCAGATGTACATGGTTGCAAACGCCCTCGGCTACGAACTCATCTGGGCAAACGCAACTGGGTGTGTAGAGGTCTGTACCTCCATCTACCCTTACACTTCCTGGAAGTCTCCCTGGATACACAACGCCTTTGAAAACGCTGCAGCCACAATCTCTGGAGTTGAAGCCGCCTACAAAGCACTTAAAAGGAAAGGAAAACTTCCAACAGACAAGAAGGTTAAGTTCGTAGCCCTTGGAGGAGACGGCGGAACCTACGACATCGGTTTCCAGTCCCTCTCTGGAGCTCTTGAGAGGGGACACGACTTCATCTACGTCTGCTACGACAACGAAGCCTACATGAACACAGGTATTCAGCGCTCCTCTGCTACTCCAAAGTACGCCAACACAACTACCCAGCCTGTAGGCTCTGAGAGCTTAGGTAAGCCTCAGCACAAAAAGTGGATGCCAGAGGTTGCTGCAGCCCACGGCATTCCCTACGTTGCTCAGGTTGCACCTTCCCACTGGAAAGACTTTATGGAGAAGTTTAAAAAGGCTCTTCTTACAGAAGGCCCTTCCTACATTAACGCCTTTGCCGTCTGCCCCAGAGGCTGGAGGTCTAAGGAAGAGGAGGGAATTCTGGTAACGAAACTTGCCGTTGAAACCAACTACTGGCCCCTTTTCGAGGTTGAAAACGGCAAGTGGAGAATAACCTACAGGCCTAAGAATCCTAAGCCTATTGAAGAATACCTTAAGCTTCAGGGAAGGTTTAAACACTTGTTTAAGCCAGGAAATGAGGATAAAATCAAAGAGCTGCAGGAAGAGGTTAACAGGCGCTGGGAGTGGCTTAACAGGATGGAAGAAATCTCTAACAGGGAAGAGTGATGCTCAGCTTAAGACCGGAAGAGGACAGGAAGTTAAGGGAGCTCCTTACAGAGCTCAACAGAGAGAGCAGGTCAAAAATAACTCTACTGATAGATAAATCGGGTCAGTTAATTAGCCGGAGCGAGTCTCCGGCTTTTTCTTCAGACGACATAACCTTTGCCTCTCTAACTGCAGGAAACGTAGCAGCTTCGGAAGCTCTCTCTAAGCTGTTAGGTGATAAAACCCTGAACCACATGTTCACAGAGACGGAAGAAGAAGGCATCTACATGATACTGATCGACGGAAAGTACATTCTGGTATCTATTTTCGACAAGAGCGTTTCGAACCTGGGTATTGTAAGGGTTAAAATTAAGAAGTACTATAACAGATTGGTTGAGCTGCTTAAGCAGATTGAAAGCAGAATAGAAGAAGAAGCTTCCGCCGTTGAACAGATAGACGTCGACGACTTAGACCTTGATACCCTTTTTGAGTAGGGGACTAAATGCCGTTTGTCAACTTTGCTACTAAAGAGATAAACTGTAAGATTGTTTACTACGGTCCTGGTTTATCAGGTAAAACCACGAACATTAAGTGGATCTATGATCACATAAAGCCCGAAAACAAGGGTGAAATGATAACTCTCGCTACAGAAACCGAGAGAACGCTCTTTTTTGACTTTGTTCCCATTGAAGTATCAAACGTAAAAGGGTTTAAGGTCAGGTTCCACCTCTACACAACACCGGGTCAGATTATCTACCAGGCCAGCCGTAAGCTGATTCTGAAAGGGGTTGACGGAATTGTCTTTGTAGCTGACTCTCAGGAGGAGAGGCACGACGCAAACCTCGACACCCTTGACGACATGCTGGAAAACCTAAAGGAGTACGACATAGACATCGAAAACCTTCCTCTGGTTTTTCAGTACAACAAAAGGGACCTTCCAAACATTCTACCCGTTGAAGTTTTGAGGAGAGACTTAAACAGGTGGAACAGGCCAGACTTTGAGGCTGTTGCAACCAAAGGAATTGGCGTCTTAGAAACTTTTAAAGAAATAACTCGCCAGGTTCTCCAGAAACTTAAAAAGTGAAAGAGCTAATCTTAGAAGTTCTAAGTTCACCGCTAGAGAAGTTCTACCAGTTTCTCTGTAAGGCTAACGAGATAAAGTTAAAACGCTTTGGAAATTCTATAGAGACCTGCGCCATTTTAAACGCTAAAAGCGGAAGCTGCCCTTCAGACTGTAAGTTCTGTGCCCAGTCTTCCCGTTTCAACCTAAAGATTAAGGTTTACCCTCTCCTTCCAGAAAGGGAGCTCCTTGAAAAAGCCTTTTTTGCCTTTGACCTTGGAATAGACCGGTTCAGCTTTGTAACAAGTGGTGTTTCACCTACAGAAGAGGAGTTAAAAGTTATAGGAAGAGTTATCGAAAGGCTGAAGTCTGAAAGGCCAAGCTGTAAGGTCTGTGCCTCTTTAGGGCAGATGGGAAAAGAGGAGCTCTCCTTCTTAAAGAGCTGCGGTTTAGACAGGTACCACCACAACCTTGAGACCTCAAAGGAGTTCTACCCTAAAATTTCCACGGTTCAGAGGTGGGAAGACCGGTACAGAACGGTTTTGACTGCAAAAGAGGTTGGCCTTTCAACCTGCTGCGGTGGGATATTTGGACTGGGTGAATCTGACGAGGACGTTGTCTCTTTTATAGAGTCTCTGAAAAAGCTCTCTGTTGACTCAATTCCCGTAAACTTCTTGCACCCTATTAAGGGAACGCCTTTAGAAAAGGCAAATTATCTTACGCCTCTGAAGTGTTTGAGGATTCTTACTGCTATAAGGCTCTCAATTCCTGAAGCCGAGATAAGGGTCTGCGGCGGAAGGGAGAAGAACCTGAGGGAGCTCCAGCCCCTCTCCCTCTTCCCTGCAAACGCACTTATGGTTGGCAACTACCTTACAACAAAGGGTAGAAGCCTGAAAGACGACTACCAGATGATTAAAGACCTTGGCTTTGAGTCAAACCTGAAACTTCCTAACGGTTAGTTTTTGTTCTATATTAAACACTGCAAAACCGGGGCGTGGCGCAGCCTGGTTAGCGCGCTTGGTTCGGGACCAAGAGGTCGGGGGTTCAAATCCCCCCGCCCCGACCACTTTCTCAGCCATTCTTTGAGTTTCCACCAACCCTTTCACTCCACTCTCTTTTTTTCCACGAGAAGTTTTGAAAGCCTTACCGTAAGTTCTTCCATCGGCCAAAATTTTCAGATACCTCCACTACCCACGAATAGATTTTTCCAATAGAAGCTATAATATTAAGAGAAACGGAATACCGGAGAAAACTTGAAAGACCTGTTTCTGACAGAGCCGGAAGTTTACAGCCTCCTCTCATCTTACGGCATCTCTGTTCCTGCTTACTCCCTCTTTAAAAGGGGGGAGCTCCCTTCTTGGAACACCTTTCCCGCCGTTGTTAAGGTGGTTTCAAAAAGGGTGATCCACAAAAGCAGTGCCGGTGGTGTTCTGTTTGTGAGCAGCCGGGAGGAGCTGAAAAGAGCAGTTTCTGAGCTGGAACAGAAATTTCCAGAGGCAGAAGAGTTCATTGTTGAAGAAAAACTTTCCGGTATAGAAGCCTTTGTAGGTGTAAAGAGAGACCCTTCTTTCCTTCACGTTGTGGGAGCTGGAACCGGCGGAATTTTTGTAGAGCTCTTTAAAGACGTGGTTTTCATTCCTCTAAAGGCCAGTAAAGAAGAGACTCTGGAACAGATTAAAAAGACGAAGCTCTACAAACTGATTGAGGGGTTCAGAAACTACAGGGGGAACCTTGAACTCTTCCTTGATTTTATTGAGAAGCTGAAAATTCTTTTAACTGAACACCCTGAAATTTACGAGCTTGACCTGAACCCGACCTTTATCACGGAAAGTTACATCGTTCCGGCAGACGGGAGAGCTCTCCTTAAAGAGCCCGAAAAGAGGAGAGAGTTTAAACCACTTCCCGACAACCTGTTCAGGCCGAAAAGCGTTGCCGTTATTGGCGCTTCAAAAAACCCGAAAAAGGTCGGCTACGCCCTTGTCAGGAACCTTGAGAGGTTTAAGGGAAAAGTTTTCCCTGTTAATCCTAAGTACGAGAAAGTTCTGGGCTTTAAGTGCTACCCTTCGGTTAAGGAGGTTCCGGAACCTGTTGACTGTGCCCTTATTGCCGTTCCGGCAGAAGTTGTTCCTTCTGTTCTAAAGGAGTGTGGAGAGAAGGGAGTAAACCTTGCCGTTGTTATCTCTGCCGGGTTTAAAGAGGCAGGAAGGGAGGAGCTTGAGAGGGAACTTGTAGAAGTTGCGAAAAAGTACGGAATCAGAGTTTTAGGGCCCAACACTTTAGGTTTTATGGTTCCGCCACTTGGTTTGAACGCCTCTTTCTCAACCACCCTTCCGCCGGAAGGTGAGATCTCTTTCCTGTCTCAGAGCGGAGCTCTCATAACCGCCGTTGTTGACGCAGCAGCTTCGGAGGACATCGGTTTTTCTGAAGTTATAAGCCTTGGGAACCAGGCAGACATTGAGATAACCGAGTGTTTTGACCTTGCGGTGAGGAGCTCCGATACAAAAGTGATTCTTTCCTACGTTGAAGGGTTGGAGCTGGGCTTTGAACTCCTTGACTTTGTTGGCAGAAAACCTGCCGTTTTCATAAAGGCTGGAAAGTCTGAAGGAGGAAAGAGGGCTGCGGCATCCCATACAGGCTCTCTGGCGGGTAACTACAAGGTCTTTAAAGATGCCGTTGAGTGCAGGGGCGGAATCGTCGTTGACTCTTTAGAAGAGGCCTTTGACTGCTGCCGTTTCTTAACCGCTTACGGAAGGCTCAGAGGGAAAAAACTCCTCATAGTTACAAACGCCGGAGGCCCTGGAACTCTATCTGCAGATTACGCAACCACCTTCGGCCTTGAGCTTATTTCCGTTGACCCTGTTCTTGAAGAGCTCTCTGAGGTTCTTCCGCCAAACTGGAGCAGGATTAACCCTGTTGACCTGATAGGAGATGCCACTTCAGACCGCTACAGGGCTGCCTTTGAGATTTTAGAAAAACTTCAGTGGGACGTTTGTCTCGTAATAGTTACCCCCCAGTCCATGACAGACGTTCCAGAGATTGCCCACGAGGTTGTAAAGCTTGCTGAAAGAACCAAAAGGGCTGTTGTGGGCTGTTTTATGGGAGGGAGCTCCGTTTCAAAGGGAGTTGAAATTCTGAAAAGAGAAGGAATACCGGTCTATCCAGACCCTTACAGGGCAGTTAATTCAATAAGGAGGGGAGTATGGAGCGTTCAGTCATCGTCGGAGGAGAGGCGGGAGAAGGTGTAAAAGAGGCGGGAAACCTTCTCTCAAAGGTTCTCGTTAGCATCGGCTACTCTGTTTTCACCTACCACGACTACCCGTCGCTGATAAGGGGAGGCCACAACTTCTCCTCTGTCAGGTTCTCAAACGAAGAGGTTTACGCTCCCGTAAGAAAGGCCGACTACATCGTTGCCTTAGACGACAGGAGCGTAAAGAGACACAAGAAGGATGCAAAAGAGAGCACAGTATGGTTCTTAGACGAGAAGGTGAAGGAGGAGGTGAGCGGAACTGTAATCAGGCTCCCATTCAGGGAGAGGGCAAAGGGGGTTATGAGGAGCTCCGCCGTTTTGGGTGCCCTTTTAAAGGCGTTCAGGATTCCCAAAGAGGAGGGGTTATCTGTTCTCAAAGACCTTAAAAACTTTGAGGAGAACAGGGAGATTTTTGAGTTTTTCTACGACTCCTCTAAAGAGATTGAGGAGATTGTTGAGGTTGAGGGAATAAAAGGAGATTACTTTTCCGGTAGTGAGGGAATAGCCCTTGGGGCAGTTGACGGCGGTTTAGACATCTACATCGCCTACCCTATGACTCCAGCCTCTCCGGTTCTCCACTATTTGGCAGCCCACAAAAAGGAGTTTGGAATAAAGGTTGTTCAGCCGGAAAACGAGATTGGCGTTATAAACATGGTTCTTGGGGCAGCGTACGCCGGCGGTAGGGCTATGACCGGAACTTCCGGCGGCGGTTTTGCCCTTATGACGGAAACCTTAAGCCTTGCCGGGATGAGCGAAACGCCGTGCGTTATCTACCTTGCCCAGAGAGGAGCTCCTTCAACCGGCGTTCCAACCTACACAGAGCAGGCAGACCTCCTCTTTTCCCTCTTTGCCGGCCACGGAGACTTTCCGAGAATAGTTGTTGCACCGTCAAACGCTTTAGAGTGTTACCTTTTAACCCGTGAGGCCTTAAACCTTGCCTGGAAGTTTCAGGTTCCCGTAATAGTCCTTTCAAGCAAGAACGTTGCAGAGAGCTTCTTCACCCAACCCTTAGAGAGGGAAAGGGTTGTTGAGGAACCAAAGCTCTGGGACGGAAGCGGAGAGTACAAACGCTACCTCATAACGGAAGACGGCATCTCTCCTCTAACCTTTCCGGGAACTAAAGGGGCAGTAGTTAAAGCCACAAGCTACGAGCACGACGAAATGGGAATAACGACAGAAGACCCAGAGCAGATTGTTGCAATGAAAAACAAGAGGGAGAGGAAGAGGGAAACCATAAGGAGGTTCTTTGAGGAGAGGGAAGATACTGTCTCCGTTGGGGGAGATACAAGCTCTAAGAGGGTTCTTCTTACCTGGGGAGAGAACTGGGGAGTCTGCTGTGAAGCTGGAGAGGAGCTTGGGTACAAAGCTGTTAAGCCAAACTACATGGAGCCTTTCCCTGTAAATCGCTTAAAGAGAGAGCTTGAGGGAGCAGAGGAGGTTATCGTTGTGGAGCTCTCTCCGGCCGGACAGTTTGAAAAGCTCTTAAACCTTTACGGAATAGAGCCTACCGGCAGGTTCAGGAAGTACGACACAAGGCCGATATTCAAAGAAGACCTATTAGAGTTCCTTTCAGGGAGGGAGAGATGAGCGGAGTAAACCTTAAAACCTACGCAGAGAACACCTGGTGCCCTGGTTGTGGAAACTTCGGGATACTCAGGGCTTTTGAGATGGCTGTTGAGGAGCTCTCCTCTGAAATTCCACCTGAAAACTTCGTAATAGCTTCTGGGATAGGCTGCCACGGCAAAATTGTTGACTACGTTAATCTAAACAGCTTCTACTCAATCCACGGAAGGGCTCTGAACAACTTGGAAGGGATGAGGCTGATAAACGACAAACTAATCTGCGTCGGGTTTGTTGGAGATGGAGACATCTACGCTGAAGGGATTTCACACCTCATCTTTGCCGCAAAGAGGAACGCGAACATAACTGCAATAGTTCACGACAACAGAACTTACAGCCTTACAACCGGCCAGTTTACACCAACAAGCCCTTCCCACTTTAAAGGGAAATCAACTCCCGAAGGGCCACCTGAAGACCCTATGAACCCGATTCTTTTAATGCTCTCTGCCGGAGCAACCTTTGTTGCAAGAGGCTTTGCCGGAGATATTCCTCACCTTAAAGAGCTCATAAAGGCGGCGATAAAACACAAAGGCTTCTCTTTCATAGACGTTCTTCAGCCCTGCGTAACCTTCTACAACACCTTTGCCTACTACAGGAAACACTGCTACAGATTGGAAGAGGCCGGCCACGACCCGACAGACTTTAACGCCGCCGTTGAGAAGGCCAGGGAGTGGGACTACTCAGAAGATAGCGATGACGCAAAGATACCTATAGGCATCTTCTACCAGGTAGAAAAGCCCACCTACGAAGAGAGGGTTTGACACTTAAACTAAGTTGGTCTATATTTCTCTCCTGCAAGTGGCGACGTGGCTCAGGTGGTTAGAGCGGGCGGCTCATACCCGCCAGGTCGGTGGTTCGACTCCACCCGTCGCCACCAATTTTCTTTTTTGCCTGGCCTATGGAGAGCGTTCAATCAAAAGTCAGAGAGGCAATCGCCAGGTTCTCCCTATTTCCCGAAAACTCCAAAATCCTCGTAGCCCTCTCAGGAGGCCCCGATTCAGTTACCCTTCTCCATACCCTCCTCTCCCTTAAAGAAGAGATGAACCTTACAGTTGGAGCTGTTCACGTTAACCACATGCTCCGTGGAGAGGAGTCTGAGAGGGACGAGGCCTTTGTAAGGGAGCTCTGCAAAAACTGGAACGTTCCACTGATCGTTAAGCGGGTCAACGTTCCCGAAGTCTCAAAGGGAAGAAACGTTGAGGCCGTTGCCAGAAGGGAGAGGTACAGGCTTTTAAAGGAAGCTCTCAGTGAGTGGGGAGGGGATTTTGTAGCCCTTGGCCATACCGCTTCAGACCTAACAGAGACGGTTCTTCTGAACCTCACAAAAGGTTCCGGAATTAAGGGTTTAAGAGGGTTCCTTCCAAAGAGAGAGGTTTTTGTCCGCCCCCTCTTTTTAGTTACGAGGGAAGAGGTTGAGGCCTACGTTAAAAAGAACAATCTACCCTTTGTTGTTGACAGCTCAAACCTTAAAACCGAATACGACAGAAACCTGATAAGGCTTGAAGTTGTTCCGGTTCTTAAAAAGGTAAATCCCGCCCTAGAGAAGGCAGTTCTGAGGGAGACGGAGCTCCTTCGGGAACTTGAGGACTTTGTGAAGAGTGAGGTCGGCTCTGTAGTCTCCAGGTATTTGAAGGGGAAGAGTTTCTGTGCCCCCGTTAAAGAGTTAAAGGAGCTCCATCCCTTTCTCCTCTCTGAGGTTTTAAGGGAGGCCTACAGAAGAGTCTCTGGGAAAGACCTCTCCTACAAAAGTGTTGAGGAGCTGAAAGAGGCCCTTAAAAAGAGTGGTTTTAAAAAGTTCTCTTTCCACAAAGGAATTACCGTCTATAAAACCCAGGAAGATCTCTGTATTGAACCTGAAGAAGATAAAGGCCAGAAAGGTTTTTACTGTGAGGTGAGGGAGCTCCCTAAAACCGTTGATACGCCCCTTTACAGGATAAAGTTCCTCCTCAACGCTGGAACTCCTTTAGCTCCCCTCAGCTCCTTCAGGGAGGCAGGTATAATTGTCAGGAGCAGGAGACCCGGAGACAGACTGAAATTTAAAGGCTTTTCAAAGCCCCTTAAGAAGTTCCTCATAGAGAAGAGGTTTCCTGCCCACCTTAGAGACCTCCTTCCCGTTGTTGAGCTAAACGGGGAGGTTATTTTTATTCCGGAACTCTACCGAAAGACCTTTAAACCTGCTGAAAATTTCGTAGGAGTGGAGCTTGAACCAAAAGGTAAAAGTTCTCATAGACAGGGAAAGGATAGAGAAGAGAGTTAAAGAGCTGGGAGAGGAGATCTCCCGCCACTTCTCAGGAAGGGTTGTTGTAATCTCCCTCCTTAAAGGCGCTTTCGTCTTCACTGCAGACCTTCTCAGAAACCTTAAGCTAGACGCAGAAGTTGACTTCATGAGGCTTAAGAGCTATACGGGAAGTGAGAAGGGGGAGCTCCGTTTAACCTACCGGCCAGAAACCGACCTGAAGGGGAAAGATGTTCTGATAGTTGACGACATATTTGATACAGGCGAGAGCCTCGAGTTTGCCTACAGGGAGGTACTCTCTGCCGGCGCTAAAAGGGTAAAGACCTGCGTCCTCCTTGACAAGGAGGTTGAGAAGAGGACACAGCTCCGCCCCGACTTCGTAGGTTTTAAAATTCCCGATTACTTTGTCTTCGGTT
>Ga0256831_1000515_pt1 | contig 19868 bp, 15 predicted proteins | sample 132544metaG_FD_189087 | JGI IMG/M metagenome (GOLD analysis project Ga0256831, IMG submission 189087) | Hydrothermal vent microbial communities from Lau Basin, Pacific Ocean - 132-544 | ecosystem: Environmental > Aquatic > Marine > Hydrothermal vents | place: Pacific Ocean: Lau Basin | collected... | reverse complement strand
GGAAAAAGCAGAGCCGTAAAAATCATCGAAAATCATATCCCGCGGTTCAAAGAATTTCGCGAACCGTTCGTCGGTGGCGGTTCCGTATTTTTCTACGTCAGGCAAAAATTTCCGAACGGAACTTTCTGGATCAACGATCTTTTCGAAGATTTATATCTTTTCTACAAGCACATGCAAACGAATCCGCGGGTCATTTTGAAAAAAGTCCGACGTTACAAGAATAAGTTCGGAGACGGGAAAGAGCTTTTCGACCGCCTCGCGAATACGCGAAAATTCGACGAAACGGACAGGGCGGCCGCTTTTTTCGTCCTCAATCGCATAACTTTTTCCGGTACGACGCGAAGCGGGGGTTACTCGAAACAGGCGTTCGAAAAAAGGTTCACGGAAAGCTCGATTCAAAGACTTGAAAAAATCGTCCCATTGCTGCGAGACGTAAAAATCACGAATGGGGATTACGCGCCGTTGTTACGAACCGACGGTGAGGAGGTGTTCATATTTTTGGACCCGCCCTATTTTAAGGCGCAAAGGTCGGCTTTATACGGAAAGAACGGAAATCTTCATAAAGGCTTCGATTACGAAAGACTGGCGCGGGCGCTGAAAGAAACGAAACACAAATGGCTCATGACGATCGATAATAGCGAATATATCAAAGCGTTATTCGATTTTGCTTATATAAAAGAATGGAACGTTACTTACGGTATGCGAAATACCGCGGAAAAAAGCGAACGGTTGGAAACGGAACTGCTCATCGCCAACTATCCGTTGGCGAGCGACGCGAAAGAGTGATCTTAACGGGGACGCTAAGATCTCTCGGTTTCAAGAAAGCGGGACTATCGTTACTCGTCGAGCTTCTCGTCGCAGTCCCGCTCGTTTCTACAGACGACTCTCTTCACCTCCTCTATGGAGGCTGGGAGAGCCTCTCCCTTCGGATCCACTATGTCGAAATAGGATTCCGGAATAAGCTGTCTTCCGGTTTTGTCGACCACGTTGCAGACCGTAGACGACGTTGAATAGAGATCCTCGGTGTATACGTTGCCTATTACCTTCGCCCCGTACAGACGCGTCCTGTTTCTCGCTATAACCACCCCCTGGGTCGTCGTTCCGTTACCCGCGACGAAATCGTCGGTGTCTATGAGACAGGTCATCGGATCCTTGCAGATTATCTTGGCTCCGAGTTTCCACCATGACATCCCGCTCAAATTTATCTGATGCGCTTTTACGTGAATGAAATTGTCCCGTCCTTCGCTGGATTCGTAGACTATCGACGCTCCGCTGTTCACGTTTACGTATCTTGCCTCCAGAACCGTATTGGGATCGGTAAACTCGACCGTGGAGAAAGAGGTCGCCGCGAGTCTTCTTATCTTGTATTCCGAGCCCGTCAATCTCAACCTGCATCCGATCATAAGATACACGGCGGAATAGGTACCGGGAGGGAGATCGAGCTCGCCGTGTATGCAATAGATCACGGAGCTACCGTACACGTTTACGTCGTTGTCTTCCAGCTCTTTCCTAAAAGGGGGAAACTCGTAGTTTCCGTACTCCACCGCGTTGTCGTAGGAGCTCCATCTGTCGGTGGTAACCTCTCCGTTGGCGTAGACGTATCCCACGTGAGCCCCGTTCGTGAGACTCACGTCTCCCGTCGAGAACATCTTGTCTATAATCTTGTATCCCCTCACCTCCGTGGAATAGTTCGTGGAAAATTTCACGTCTTTGGGGTTGGGTCCCGCCGGAATCCCCGGAACCGCTATTTTCGGAGACCAATAGAAACCGGAATCGAGATATATGGAAAAGTTCGGATTGGTGACGCCGGTCACCTCGGTTCCGTCCCAATAGTAGCTGCACACTTCCCCCCCGTAAAAATCGGAGCGGGTGCCGCCGTACACCAGCGGTACCTTGTCGTACGCCTCTATCTTCTGAAAAAGGGAGGCGAAATAGGTTTTTCTCCCGTTGGTTTCCCCGATGGATATCACCTTGACGTGATGCGAATCTTTGGGCTTCATCAAAACGGTGAGCTCCCCGGAATTTATGGGATACTCTTTTATCGGCTCTTCGAGAGATTCCGAGTTCATCGGATAATATCCGCGCTCATTCTCTTCCGAACAGAGTCCGTCGGTCCCGTCGCAGTCGCCCCAGTAGCCGTCGACGCTGAGGGCGTCTTTGGCTATCCCGAGTCCGGAGAGGGCTATCTTAGCCGAGTTGGATCTGTCCCCGTAGAGATTGCCTCTCGTCTGTTCGTTGAGACTCTTGTTGAATATTCCCGAAGCGGTCATCGCTATGAGTACGAAAGCGGCGAGCACCGTTATCGCGATTCCACCCATCTCACAATCCTTTGAACGTTAGTTTGTGTTTTTTTCGGTCGTCCTCTCCCTCAAGGTTCAGGACGACGGTATACGTTCCGTCCCCGTTGTCGGAGAAGAGGGCGCGCCTTATTCTTCCGACGACGAGCTTCCTCTCGTCCGTTTCCCCGGAGTCGCAGGAGGCGGTCTTCTCTATTCTGCGGAGATCCTCCGAGTAGTCGTATCTGACGGTGCATCCGTCGTATCTTTTAATCTCCAGAGAATCGGGGGAAATCGATATATTCTTGGCTATGGCCGCCGAGTAGAGCATGTCGTCGAAAAGACCGTATACGGCGGAATAGTCGTAAGACTCCATTCTCTCGCCGGTCTTCACGAACGAGTCCATTATGAACGGAAGACCGGCGAGAATGACAGCCGTCGCGATCATCGAAACGGCGATCTCCGTAAGGGTGAACCCGGCTCTTCTACCCGTCCCATTTTTTGTAGAAATAGAGCTCTTTCTCATAGTCGCATCCTTCTCCGTCTTCCCCGTCGCATACTTTCACGATGGCTTTATACAGGTTTTTCCCCGTCTTGCAGCATGTGAGTTTCAAGGAAACGTTTTTTCCGAAAATCACGTCGTTTTCGTCCCGGTGATAGAGATCCCCGTCGTAATCCTCGCACTCGTTCACCACTTTGTCCAGATACGACGCGGCGAGAGCCGCTTTCTCCATGGCGTACTCGTGATCCGCCGCGTTTTTCTCCACGAGACCGGTCGCCGCGACGATACCCGCTATGGTCATCATAATGGTCATCACGACGAGGGTTTCTATTATCGACGCGCCTTTTCTCATCTCATTCCCCTTATAACGTTTCGGGACTTTTCTCCTATTCGCTTTTTTGCCATTTATATAAAAAACAAAAAAATAGACGCGAAAGTCGTCAAAAATAAAGAAAATGTAGACACAAATACAGAAAAAGGAATACGTTTGCGTAGAAATCGGACGAAATCTCTCCCACTTTTTCAGACCCTTTTTTTGAGGGGTATCCCGGAACTCCCATTTTACGGGACTTCTCGAACGGGGTCCAAAAAAAGGGTTTTTGGGTTGCGATCCTTTGGGAATTACGCTATAATGGTATCTACGAAAGGATTCGGGAACGGTTACCCATCGCGTAGGTGGTTTAGAGAGATAAAATAGCGGGCGCTCGGCAAAGCTCCCGGTTACCCATCGCGTAGGTGGTTTAGAGATTGGTTGTGGGCGGGGGGACAAGTCCCCCTCGGTTACCCATCGCGTAGGTGGTTTAGAGAGAAAAGACCCTCACACTTCAACAAAAACTATCGTTACCCATCGCGTAGGTGGTTTAGAGATCTTTTGGGTTCTTAGGGCGGTAGCCCTAAGGGTTACCCATCGCGTAGGTGGTTTAGAGACATTTAACAAAGTATCGTTGCGCAGAGAAGACTGTTACCCATCGCGTAGGTGGTTTAGAGAGCCTGTGTGCTTTTTTCGTGTCGAGGATGTGCGTTACCCATCGCATAGGTGGTTTAGAGACGTGGCGAGTGCCAAATACGCAGCCAAGTAATGTTACCCATCGCATAGGTGGTTTAGAGATGTATTTCGTGATCTATTTATATTCCCGCGCGGTTACCCATCGCATAGGTGGTTTAGAGAGCTTCCCTTCCCTGCGCCTCCATCGCCGAGGCGTTACCCATCGCATAGGTGGTTTAGAGATAGCAAGCCCGTGAAGCGATTTTCTCCCCCAAGTTACCCATCGCATAGGTGGTTTAGAGAAAAAAAGTCGGGGGGTTCGACAAACTCCGTGAGTTACTCATCGCATAGGTGGTTTAGAGAACTCTTTACGCTATATATATTTTGGTGTCATTGTTACCCATCGCGTAGGTGGTTTAGAGAGAGATGCTTGGCGATCCTCGTTACATTCCATGGTTACCCATCGCGTAGATGGTTTAGAGAAGAGGAGCTGGAAAATTTACGTTGCCTTGTTACCCGCCGCGCAGGCGGCTTAGAGAGGATTTAGAGAGACACCCCCCGTTCAAGGACGGTGAGATCCGGTTATTTCATGTTTTTGAACGCGTCCATCATATCTATGAACGGAAGATATATCGCCCCTACTATGGAAAGAACTATCCCCCCTATTATGGCTATGGAGAGAGGTTCGAATATTTTCGTCATTTTGTCTATGTACTCCTCGAAGCTCATTCTCATGTACTCTTTGAGGCTGTCGAGCTGCTGAGAGAGCTGTCCGGAGGATTCTCCTATCGCGAGCACCGTTTTGGCCATATCGGGTATGTAGCGAGACACCTTCACCGCTTTGGAAAATCCCGCTCCGTTGTCGATCATCTCCTTAATCCTCGAAAAATCCTCTCTTATGAGATCGTTCTTTTGCATGTCGATTACCATCTTGAGGGCGGAGTTGAAGGGAACGCCCGCTTTGTAGAGTATGGAGAGGGAAAGAACGAATCTATATACGGCCAGTTTCTTGACGAACGTTCCGAGCACCGGGGTCTTGAGAACGAGAGCGTCGACGAATCTTTTGAACTTCGGATTTTTGGCGTAGGCCCTGCGGAAAAAGTATATCGACGCCCCTATGAAAAGAGCTATGAGAGGGCTGTATTTCACGAGAAAATCTATCGTGTTCATCACGAATATCGTGAAAGCGGGAAGCTCCATGTTTCCTATCTGATCGTACACCTTTTTTATGGAGTTGACGATCCTCGGGGCGAGAAACAGAACGACCCCTATGACGCCGAGGAGAAGAAACACCGGATAGGCCAGGGCGCTTTTGACCGATTTCTTGATCTTATGCCTCTGTTCGTAATACTCCTTGAGGCTCGCCAGCACGTCGGTAAGCTTTCCGGACTCCACCCCGGCCCTGATTATGAAAGGAACCTCCTCTTCGAATATTCCCGCCGCCTCGAAGGCCTCCGGAATGGAGGCTCCCTCCTCTATGGCGTTTTTCATCTTGTAGAGACCGAGAGTCACTTTGGGATTGAACTGCTCTTTGATGAGGTTGTCGAGAGCGACTTTCCACTCTATCCCCACCTTTATCATACGGGAGAGCCCGTCGAAAAAAAGCGCCAGCTGACTGTCCGGAATTCCGGAGAATTTGAGGAAAAACGGATTGGTTTTTTTGAGCTTCGTCACGTATATTCCCCGGTTTTTAAGAATGGAGACCGCCTCCTCGTCGTCTTTCGCCACTATTTTTCCGGATACCTTCTCTCCGTTTTTGTGTCTCCCGTAATAACGGTAAAGCGCATAGTCGCTCATGACCTACCTTTTTTGGAATATCAAAATATATTGATGAGTCTGATTCGAAACGTACCTATACGGATAACCGTAAGGACGTAGACTTACGTTTTGGTCGATCCATATTTTGGTCCCAAGATAAAACAGATTGTCGACGGCGTTCAAGTCGTCGATCAAATCGCAATGTCGCAAATTTAAATTTTTCCCCTCGGGTTGTAGATCTCTCATAAAAATCACGACGTGGCCTCCGTCTTTGAGAAGTTTCGTCGCGTTGACGACGCTCTCGTAAAAGACCTCTCTAAATTCGCTCCAGGGCATGTTTCCCAAATCCTCTTTCAAATCGGTAAACGGCGTCGCGACTCCGCCCTTTCTTGGGCGAGACAACATGTCCCCGTAAGGCGGGTCTATCAAAACGAGAGAAAATTTTCCGTCTTTTACGACGTCTTCAATCGCTTTCGGATTTTTCAGGATCTCCGTCGAATCTCCTTGAAGCGTCGGCTGTATTTCGAGATTCAGCTCTTTCGCGGCCTTTTCGTAAGCATCGATATATTTTTCGCACAAATCTATTCCCAAAGCCTTTCTCCCGCAAAGGGAAGCTCCGAGAAGCGTTCCGCCGACGCCCATAAAATAATCTAAAACCCACTCGTTTCTCTTGGTGAAGAATTCGATAATCCGTCTCATAAGCTGGGGAGGCTTCGGGGATGGGTGGATCTTTCTGATATGATAAGCGTATCCCTCCTTTCCGGAAAAGGGATATTTCGTAATCAATACGGAGTTTAAGAAACCGGTCCATTCGTCTTCGGACAAATCGTTCAGTTTGTTGTCGATATGGTATTTCTTGCCGTTTGAAACCCGAATCACTTTTCTTGCTTTATCGACGAAGTAAGCGTTGTCCACATCCTCCCGTATCCATTCCGGCAATCGGGCGATTTGCCTTTTGCTCCAAACCTCTTTTACCGGTACGTACCCGTTTTCACCCATCGTCAATCTATGCTCCTTTCTCGTTTCCCGGTCTTTTCATCTCGCTTCGATTTCTCTCGAAAGAGCCGACGGTCTATTCTATAATCAATTTTTTGTTCGTTTTTTCCCTTTGGGGGGTCTCCTCCTCTTTGGGGCCGCCGATTCGGCTCTCTTCGAGATTGAGATACTTCGGATCGGGAGAAAGCCTTAAAGCCGTGTCCATGTCTATTATATTGTTTTTATAGAGTTCCCTTATGGCCGCGTTGTAGGAGTTGCAGTGCTTGTAGTTGTCGAGAGAGGCGTTTATCTGCACGTCCTCCCCCTCCCGTATGTTGGCGAGAACGGCCTTGTCCGTTATGAGGAGTTCCGATATGACGGACATGTTCCCGTCCTTCCTCACGTAAAGGGACTGGGCGATGACGCCGAGAAGGGTCTGGGAGAGCCTGTTCCTCGCGAGCGTCTCGTTGCCGCTCATGGAAACGATCCTCTGTATCGTGGATACGACGGTGTTGGTGTGAAGCGTTCCGAAAACGAGGTGACCGGTCTCCGCCAGCTCCATCGCGAGCTCGAGGGTTTCCCTGTCCCGTATCTCCCCGACGAGCAGAACGTCCGGGTCCTCCCTCAGGGCGCTCCGCAAAGCCTCGTAGAAACTGTCGAAATCCCTTCCCAGCTCTTTCTGTATGACGTTCCCTCTTTTGGGTTCGAAAACGTACTCTATCGGATCTTCGAGCGTGATGATGTTTTTGGGGAAAGAGGCGTTTATCTGATCTATTATCGCCGCGAGGGTGGTGGATTTACCGGAACCGGTCGCCCCGACCACGAGAAAAATTCCGGCTTTCCTCCTGATAACCGTTTTGAGGCCGTTCACCGTCTTTTCCGGAAACCCGAGTTCCGAAAGGGAGGGGGGTTTCTCTTTCAATACCCGCATCACGATATAATAGCCGCCGTCGTAATGCGAGGCCTGCACCCTGAACCTCGTTCCGGAAACGGATACGCTGAAACCGGCGTGTCCGTTTTTCCTGAGGGACTCCTCTATGAACCTTGCCTTTTTGGAGTCCTCGCCGGCGTCCATCTCCATCAGCTCGCCGAATATCTTTTTCATCTCCTCTTTCGTGAGGAGGCCCTTATCCTCGTCCTTTTTTATGCTTCCGTTGACTCTGTAGCAGACGTTTTTTCCGTTCGCCATATGGATGTCGCTCCCGCCGAGCGACAAAAACGTTTCCACGATCTCCCTTACGTTTGCCATGAAACCCCCTTTTTCGGTATTCGGAAAGATTTATAGTACGGAGAAATTATGGTATCGGGAATTGGATCGCGTGGAATGAGATTTACGATTTGGAAGAAAACGATGAGGAAATATGCGGAAACCCGAAGGCTCCGCGTAGGTTACGGAGCAGGATTGGTAACCCTGATGCTGGCGTCGTTACAGCTGTCGTAGTCGATGGTTTTGTCGGTTTTGGTGGACGTGATTTGTAGCGTGTAGCCCTTCGTTCCGTCCCCACACTCCTGAGCGGTAATAGTCACCGAGTTGTTCGGAGAAGCCACCACTTTGATATCGCTGTCCCCCAGCGGGGCGATCGCCCCGGTGTCACCGCCATCGACCGCCGCGTCCATATACTCCTGATTTTGGATGTAGTACGTGTTTTCCGCAGTGATGTTCGTACGGGCGTCGTTCTTCATACTGGCCAACGTCGCGCTCTCCGTACTTCCGGTAATTTTCGGAATGGCGATCGCGGCGAGGATCCCGAGAAAAATCACTACGAAGATAAGTTCCACCATGGTGAAACCTTTTCTTTTGCTTGCCATGAGACGTTTTTTCATGTCTTCTCCTTTTTGGGATTTTTTCATATTCGCATTTATAGAAAATAACGGGAGAAAAACGAGGGAAAGAAAAAAAGAAGAAAAATCAGAGATATTCGGAGAATTTTTCGGACAGACGGAGAAGCTCCTTCTCTTCAATACGGACGGAAACCTCTCGAAAGGAGAGAAGCTCGCGAAGAAAGGATTCGTCCGGTTCGCGTTCGCGGGTTTTTACGAATCTGACGTATTCGGCGGCTTTGCCGGCGTCGAAGCGGTTCGTCAGGCGACTCTCCACGACGGAGCGTATCTCTTCGGGAGATTTGTCCCTCATGAGAAGTATGCGGTCGAACGGCTCCGTGAACCGGAATACCTCGTTCCGGAAAGGATTCACGAGAGAGCAGACCTCCACGGCTATGAGTTCTCCAGCCGGATCGAGATCCGTCGCCACGACCACCTTTTCCCCTTCGAGATTCGAGAGAAAGGAAACGACGTCAGACTTTTTGGGAACGGGTATGAGACTCTTTCCGGAGGTATCCGGGAGATAGTCGTAGAGGAATCCTCCGGTGGACACGACGAGAAAATCGGACGGGAGTTTCACATGCCTCTTCACTATCCTGGCGAAATAGGGAGATTCGTTGACTATTATCATCAGTTTCCTTGGATGAGGGATATGAGCCATCTCGGGGCGAAGGCGAACAGTATCGCCCCTATCATGAGAAACACGTTTTTCATGGTTTCCCCCGTCGGATCCGGAGCGGATTTGTTGTCCTTGATGAAGAGCCCGTATATGCCCGTGACGAACATTATCAGACCTATGAAAACGAAGATCGGTTCCAGGGCCTTGAGAAGCGGAACGACGACGCCGGCGATCGCCTGCGCGTCGAAGTTCACCGCGAAATCGTTCTGCATGCGTTCCCGTTACTGTATGGCGCTTTTGAATATGAACGCTCCGAAAGCGAGAAGAACGCCTCCTATCATCTTGAGAACGCCTTTGACCTTCTTGCCCTCCTGTCGCGCGTCCTCGTCGATGAACGTTTCGTATACCCCGTATACGAACGCGACGAGGCCGACTATGGTGAGAATAATCGTGACTATCCCGAAGCCTTTGTCGGAGGCCGTGTCGAGAGCGGCGTTCATCTCGTCCAGTTTTCCGCTCAGGTCCACGTTGTCGCTCGGCGCTATCGCGAAGGCGCTCGTGGTCGAAAGGAACGCGCTTGTCGCCGCGTACCCGATTTTGTCGAAAATTCTCATGTTCTCTCCTTTCTACTTTTTCAGAATTTCGCTGGCGTAGAGCAGTCCGTCTTCCGTCGTCGATATCGTCGGAGTGAATCTCACGCCCGACTCTTTTTTCACTCTTTCCACCGTTTTCTTCCATTTATCGGAAGGTTTTTCCGCTCCCCATTTTTTCAGGCGATTTTTGATCTCTCCGTACGGAAGGGAGGAGGCGTCGCGAATAGCCTTGAGCGGGTCCTCGCCTTTTTCGTAGACGGCGTAGTGCCGGTACCATGAGCGGAGTTCGGCCTGTTTATGAAAGGAGAGCGGAAAGTCGACTATCACGACCCCCTTCGCTTTTTCGAGAAGGCCCGGAAGAACCCGGTTCTCCATCTTTACGCAGTACGGACATTGCGGATCGGTATATATCACGTATATCTTACCGTTCGGATTTTTCCCCTCTATAAAAATGGAGGCCTCTTTCCATTCTCCGTTCACCGCTTTCTTCGCGGATTTCTTGAGTATCGGAGAGAGCTTTCTCTTTCGCTCTTGCGCTTTTTTGACGAGGTCCTTCTTGATTCTCTCCATCCTGTCGGCGTTGAGGGCCACCGCTCTCTTGTCCACATAGGAGCCTTTTTCCGTAATCACGTCCCCGACCAGAAGCCTCTCCCCGTCGAAGAACGCGGGAATGGTCGCCGAAACTTGTTTTCCGTTTCTATACACGGCGTAATCTATCTCGCAGAAACCTTTTATGGGTGAAAGCGGGGACACGCCGACTATCTTTACGGAAGAATCGGAGGGGATTCTCCCTTTGAGGTAGATTCCCACGAGTTTCTCCGCTTTCTCTTTGTCCACCTTCTTAACGTCGCAGGTCGCCGCGGAGGCCAAAAGGGACGAGGTGAGCGCGCACATCGCCATAACGGCGACGGCGATCTTCGTTTTTTTTCCGGACATCTGTTCTCCTTTGTCTTTTCCGCCAATTATAGAGAAACGGAAACGAGGCGTCGGAATCTTTCCGCGCGGAAACGGAAATTCCGGAAGCGCGGGCTCTTGATTACGGTATCCAATATATCAGTACGTACCCATAGTATCTATACGTATATCTCTCGGTATTACGATATAGAGAAATATATATAATTCTATATATACGTGTAGAACGATGATTACGAATAAATCTTAGTAAATACCGTACAGATCGTTGAGTGGGATCTTTACTTCTAAAAAAGAAGAACTCTTGAATTCGTGATATATCTTGGTAAGTGGTATAAAGCGTCGAATACTCTCCAAAGATTAAAAAAGAGAAAAAAGAATAAAAATATTTTTCCGTTTAGGTACGTTTAAACGTAATTCAGCGGTATAAGCGTTTTCCGACGACTGTCACTTATCCTCACAAAAAATTTTTATTGACGCTTCGCTTCATTTTTTACGTTTGCGTCTTTGAACACCGCGCCCCCGCCGGTTTTTCCGATGATTCGCGAATCGCGTGGAAACTTACCGTATGGTATCGTTATCGACGTTTTTATCAACTTTAAATAAGGTTCGTTATGATATAATGTGGTTATCAGTTAAACGAAAGGAGAGGCGCGAAATGGACAAGAAAGCCGTAATGGAGAGATACGTCAAAGAGAGGTTCAGGGAGTATACCAAAGAGGTGGTAAAAAACAGAGCCATACCGGATATCAGAGACGGTCTGAAACCGGTTCAAAGGAGAATACTGTTCGCCATGAAGGAGATGGGACTCTCCTTCTCGTCGCCGACGAAAAAGTCGGCGAGGGTCGTCGGGGACGTCATAGGGAAGTACCATCCCCACGGCGACACGGCGGTATACGACGCCATGGTCAATATGGCGAAGGATTTCTCGAACGTTCTTCCGATGGTGGTAGGACAGGGGAACTTCGGATCTCCGGACGGCGATGCCCCGGCGGCCATGAGATACACGGAGGTCAAGACGTCCAAGGCGGCTTCGGAGTGGATCCGACCCGTCGACGAGAACGCCGTGAACATGACCCCCACCTACGACATGGGCGGAAAGGAGCCGGAGGTTCTTCCGTTTCCCCTTCCGGTGGCTCTGGTCAACGGCACCAGCGGCATAGCCGTCGTCATATCCACCGAGATTCCTCCGCACTGTCCGAAGGAGCTGGCGAAAGCGGCGGCCAGGTACGTGAGAGGGGACGTCGAGTGGCAATCGGAGATTCTGGGTCCCGATTATCCGAGCGGATGTTCCGTTTACCCGGAGAAGGGGGATCTATACGAGGACGGTAAGGGTTCGTACGTCCTCACGGCGAGATATTCCGTAAAAGACGGGGAGATACGTTTCTTCTCGTTCCCTCCTGGAGTTTCGGCCTCCAAAGTGGTGGAGGAGATGGCGACTATGGACGAGGAGGGAAGGCTGGACGAGAACGTCACGGGATACACCAACGCTTCCGGCAAGAGACAGGAGGTTCTCGTCCGCACGAGACTTTCGGAGAAAAAGAACGTGCGCCTCGCCGAGGAGCTGTTGCGATCCACGTCGATGGTCAAAAAGACGACCTACTCCATGAACTTCGTCAAGGGGGAGGAGATCGTGGAGAACGCCTCCATGGCGCGCATAATGTCCGAGATCGCGGAGTTCAGAAAGATAGTGACCAAGAGAACCTACGTGCACAGAATCGAGAAGCTGTCGAAAGAGATGGCGTCGCTCGAGGCGGAGCTGAAAGCCGTGGAGAACCTCGAAACCGTGATCGACGCGATAAAAAGCGCCAAGAACAAGGAAGAGGCCGCGGCCAACGTGGAGAGCGCGCTCGGAGTCGATTCGGAGACCGCCTCCAAGATCGTCTCCTTCAGGCTATACAAACTCTCTTCCGGAGAGGTGGATTCCATCAAGAACCGTTTGAGAGAGTGTGGAGAGGAGAGGGAGTATTACGAAAAAGGTCTCCGAAACCCGCTCGTACTCGCGGAGAGAATCGCGAAAGAGTACGAGAAGATGGCGGAAGAGCTCCCCGAGCGCAGATCGCCGATATTCGGGGAGAGGTTTCCGAAGGACGTGTATAAAAAACCGGTCGTGTTCTACGTGAAGGACTCTCTCGCGTGGGTGGAGGACGTATCTCCGGAGGATTTCGCGTCGAGAGGCGGCAAGGGTCGCCATTTCAAGGAGATACCGGATTACGTGGTGTTTACCGATACCCATTCCACGGTGCTGCTCACTTTCCGCGACGGAACCGTGAGAGGGGTGCGCGTCAAGGATGTTTCGGAAAGGCCCAAACACCTCGCCAACTACATGTCCGTCGGCGAGAGCGACGAAGTGAACGGGGCCATCGCGTGGAATCCGAACGCCGAGTGGTTCGTTATGGGCCTCAGAAGCGGGAAAGTGCTCAAAAAACCCGCCGGATCCGTGCTTCCGCGTTCCCTGTTCTACGGCAAGAAACTGTTTTCTCCCGATGAGACTCCGATACCCGACGGAATGCGTTTCGTCTCCGGAGACGCGTGGGTCGTCGGAGGCGGCGGGAACCGCGCGGTGAGAAGGGAGATCGGAAACGTCAGGGGCGTTTCCTCCTCCGAATCCTCCGGCGTATATCTCTTCGGCGGAGAAATGGATTTTTTCACGGCGGTTGAGCCGGGCGAATCCGTTCTCTTCGTGTCCGAAGGCGGCACGGCGTATTCGATAGATCCCGAGAAGATACGCGAGAAATCGAAAGGAAAATCGAAAGGCGTGAAGGTGTTCGGAGAGGGGAAATGCGCCGCGGCGGCCCCGCACAAGTCCCACGCCGTCGTGTTTACGCGCAAGGGTAAAAAGGCGCTTATAAATCTCCTGGACGTACCGAAAAGGGAAAACCGCAGAGGGCGGGGAGTCAATCTTCTCAAGCTCGACGAGGGAGACGCGATAGCCTCCCTCTGCGTTTTTTCCGCCGATGCAAATACGGAAAACGGAGAGGAAAAATGAACAAGATAGAGAAAGTGATAAAGAGGGACGGAACGACGGAGGAGTTCGATCAGGAGAAGATGTACGAGAAGCTCCTTCTGGCGAGAAACGGGGATCTCCGCAACGTCTCTTTAAGCGAGGTTCTCATAGAGGCCTCGAAAATGGTGGGAGAGCGCGTCAGGGTCGTGAGGAGCAGAGACCTGCAGACGGCTCTCATAAACGCCGCCAAAAAGCTCATTCCGAAGGATCCGGAATACGAGCTTCTCGCCGGGAGGCTCATGATACAGAGACTCCGCAAGGACGTATACGGAAGCTTCCATCCCAAACCCTTCGTCGGGGAGATTTATAAAAGAATCCGAAGAGGGATATACGACCCCGTTCTTAAAAAACGCTACGCCAAAGACGAGCTCGAGTGGTTCGGCAATAGAATCAAATACGACAAGGATCTGAATTTCAGACACGTGGGAGTGGAACAGCTCGTTTCCAAATACCTCATCTCCAGAAACGGAAAACCGGTGGAAACGCCGCAGGAGATTTTCATGCTCATACCTCTCTACGTATTCGCCGAGGAGAAAGATTCGAAACTTAGAAAGAAAATGGTTCTGGAGGGATACAGAATACTCTCCGACGGGGAGGTTTCGCTTCCGACGCCGATGATGTCCGGGATCAGAACGAGAAAACGATCCTACATCTCCTGTAACGGTCTTGCGGTGGGAGACAGCAAAGAGAGTATATCCAACGCTCTCAGGGCGGTGCCTCGTCTCGTCGCCGCGAGGAGCGGGCTCGGGCTGGACGTGGGACACGAAAGAGGACTCGGCGCCCACATCGACGGCGGCAGGGTCGTCCACAACGGCGTGGTCAACATCGCGAAAACCTTCGACGCAGCCAAATATATGTTCACGCAGGAGATACGCAACGGCTCCGCGACGATGTTCATGCCGTACTTCAACTACGATTTCCACGAAAGATTCATACTTCTCAAGAACAACAAGGGTTCCGACGAGACCCGGGCGAGATTCTCCGACTACGCGGCCGTTCTGAACGAAACTTTTTACGAAAGAGCCAGAAAGGGCGAGAATCTCACGACGTTTCACATGAACGAGGTTCCGGGTCTCTACGAGTCCGTCGGTATGCCCGATTTCGAGGAGAAATACGCGGAATTCGAAAAGAGCGTTCCCGCGAGGGCCAAAAGCGAGGTTCCGGCGAGAAAGGTTCTCGACCGCATCGTGACGGAACGCCAGGAAACGCAAAGGATATACGTTTACAACGCCGACCACGGACAGAGACACGGGAACTACAAAGTTCCGGTCCGCCACAGCAATCTGTGCATGGAAATAACCCTTCCCTCCACCCCGATGGAGGATTGGGAGCTTAAGTACGCCGAGGTGGAGAAAGAGAGGGTTTCTTCGTATATGGATCTCCGGAGAAGAGAGAGGGCGGAGGCGAGAGACATGGTAAGAAGGTTTCTCGACCCCTCGGAAACCTCTCTGATGGATACGGAAAGATACGAATACGTTCCGGAAAAGATGCTGAAGGGAACGGAGGAGTATTACAGGGGAGAGATATTCTCGTGCATACTCGCCTCGATCAACATGGGAGTCGCGAAACCGGAGAGAATACCGAAAATAGCGCGATGGATGGTCCGTTTCCTCGACAACGTCATCGACATGCAGGAGTATGCCGTTCCGGAGGCGGAATACGGGGCGAAAAAGCGCAGACCGCTCGGGATAGGGGTGTACAACCTGTTCTACTGGTTCGCCAAAAACAACGTGCGGTACGACTCCAAAGAGGCGAGGGATCTTCTTCACGAGTGGTTCGAGGACCTCTCCTACGAGCTCCACTCGGCGAGCTGCGAGCTGGCCGAGGAGCGGGGAGCGTGCGATCTCTTCGAGGAGACGAAGTTAGCCGACGGGAGCCTTCTCGTGGACGGGGACAGATACGCGCCGAAGGTGGACGATCTCGTATCCGTTTCCCTCAGAAGAGACTGGGAAGGATTGAGGGAGAGAATCAAAAAACACGGAATGCGCAACTCCTCCCTTATGGCGATAGCCCCGACGAGCAACGCCTCGAGGGTTTTCGCCGGACTGCAGGGCATAAACCCTCCATGGTCCCTTCTCATAGAGCAGAGCGACTCCAAGAGGGAGCTCGTCTATCACGTTCCGGAGTACAACAGGCTGAAAAGGCGTTACGTCACGGCCTTCTCCAAAGAGTTCGACAATCTCGAATATATCAAGACGGTGGCCGTCATGGCGAAATTCGTCGATCAGTCCATATCCCTCAATCTCTATTACAATCTCGGGAACTATAAGGATTACAATTACAAGATACCGAAAAAGATTCTCGTCAAAGAGCTCTATACCGCCTACGCCCACGGAATAAAATCTCTCTATTACGTGAGAATGCAGGATCCGAGAAGAGGCGGCGACGTTCCCGTCGAAGAGGAGAAGTGCCAGGGAGGGGCGTGCGAGGTATAGGTTTCCTTCGCGCGCCGGAACCGTGAAAAACGGAAGCCGTCCTACTTCCATAAGGAATATCGTCGGGTATTCCCTCCTTTAGGATTTGTGCTATAATTTTCGAGAACAACCAATAAGGAAGGAACATGAAGGATACGGGAAAAAAGAGAATCGCGACGGTGATCGCGCTCTCCTCGATACTGCTTTTCGCCGCCGGATGCGGAAGCGACGGGGTGAGCCATGGGCAGGGCGAATACTACGGTTCGGCTTCCTCCTCCGTCGGAAGCGGCACGTCGGGAGGGGGAAGTTACCTTCCTCCGCCGGGCGATTACGAGGACGAGGCGAAAAGTCCGAAAAAGCTCGCGTACGGGTATCTTTACGATTCTGCGGTTACGGGGGCCTTTTACGAGTGCGGCGCCGAAAAGGGGAAGACGGATTCTTCCGGGAGGTTTTTCTGCCCGCTCGGTACCGAGACGACGTTTTACGTCGGGAAAGCCAAGATAGGAACGTATCCGGCGGACAAAGAGAAGATCGGCGTGGTCACCCCGAGTACGCTTTTGGGGTACCCCATAGACGAGGTCCCCCTTTACGATCGGAGGTTTCTCGCGGTGATTTCCCTCCTGCAGGGTCTCGACGAAGATTCCTATTACCGCAACGGAATAGACGTCGCCAAGAGCGCCTACGTCATCGGCGAGCCCTTTGATCTCACGGATCGGCAAGAGGTTTCGAAATTCCTTTCGCGATACGCGTCGGTGCTCGAGAATCCGAATACCGCGTGGAAAAACTACGTTTCCTCCCTTTCCGATTTGGGTATAAGAAATCCAAAAATTTTCACGGATCCCCTCATAAAAGAGGAGTGGGAGTGGTACGGCGGAGCGCCAACCTCCCTCAATCTGGGAAATCTCTATCTGGATTACCACGGAGAAAACTCCAGGATAGTCTTCGTGGTTCCCGATTTTCCGTCGGTGAGTCTCGCCAACGGATGTTCCGTGACGGTGGTGAACGCGGGTGGTTCCTCCGTTTTCCCGGATATCGGATCGGGCGACGCCTACGCGACCGGTTCGTCCGAGTACGCATCGATGATAGACGCGCTTTGCACTCCGAGGGACGGAGAGGGATACGCCGGTATTCTCTCGGGCACGGAGATCGTCGTGGTGAAGGCCGACCTCTCCGAAACCGGAGATCTGAGAAACCTCATGGAGACGATACGTTCCCGGGATCCGGACGCCGTTGTCATATCGAGCGGTTTGCTCAAGAGCGGATACATGCCGACGGAGTACGAATACAACGAAACGAACCCGTCTCTCATATCTTTTCCGATGTTCGCCGGAACCCGGGGCTCCGATGGCGTAAAAGTCACGGGTGAGAAACCGCGCCCGATAAACGCTTTCTCTTTCTATCCGCAGACTCTTTATACGGTACCGCTCGATAGATACGGCGTGGCGGACGGTTATAAGAACGCGCCGGGAGACGTGGCCGCTCCCGGTTCCGATCTCGGGGTAACGGGAAACCTTATCTCCCTCAAGGAGGATATGGCGTCTCTCATGGCGGCCGCCGCGTACGTCATAGGCAAAGAGAGACATCCTTCCGTTTCGTGGTGTAACTTGAGAAACACTCTTTTCTCGTACGACAAGTACGCAGTGGCCGGCGGGGAAGCGGGCGGAGCCGATCTCGGCGAATTTCTCTCGTCCGATATAACCGCCGGATCGTGCGCCTATGAAGGTCCGTCCCTGCCCGGCGATCTGTTTGCCGACAAGGGCACGGACGAAACTCCGCCCACGCCTCCGCCGCCTCCTCCGTCGGAATGACGGGCCTCTTTTTCCGGAGGTAAAATTTGAAAAAGCTTCTTAAAAACAAAAAAATAGTATTTCCCCTCACTCTCGCGGGCATGCTCGCCCTCTTTTTCCTCGCCGCTACGTTCAGGGATTCGGAGCCTTCGATACCGAACCGTCTGGTAAAGAACGCTCCGGTACCCGGCGTCGCGAAACGGGCGGACGAGACGGCGGCGAAAGAGAACGAGGGCAGGATGCCGATGTCGAAGACGAAGCGAACCGAGGAGATACTGGAGGAGAGCGAGAGAAAAAAGGGCCCCAACTACGTGAGCAAGACCTACTACGACGCCGAGGCGGGGAGAGCCGGAAAAAGGGGGGACGAAGAAACGGAAACGCTTCTCTTTCTAACGGGTGAGAACAACGAATCGAAAAAAGAGGTACCGCCGAAGGAGGAAAACGACGTCACGAGCGCGCCCTCGGAGAAAAAAGCGGAACCGAAGATAAAATCCTCCTCCGAGGTCGCCGTGGTCACCGAGGACTCCGAGGTGGAAAATCCGAAGGCGGGCGGAGTGGCCGTCGTAGCCGACGGAGAAGCGTACAAGAGAAAGAGAAAGCTCTATACAGAGATAGCCCTTCTCGGGGGAAAACCCGGGGGGGCGGCGATATTTCTCTTGGAGAGAAGAACGGTTAAGAGCGTTGCGAAACGGGGTAAGAGGGTCCTAAACGCTTCCGTTCCCGAAGGAAACGACTCCAAGACGGTTCGAAACGGGGCTCCGGTCGTCCCGGGATCCTCTTCGCTGGCCGTTCTGCGCAACGGGGCCGACAGCGTCTATTCGAATCTGGTCCCCGTGGTTATGGACGTGGTCGACGGATCCTTGAAAGGATGGACTCTCATAGGAAAATGTACCTCCGCCGGAACTTGGGATTCCCTCGTCATAGTCGTGAAAAAAGCGGTTTCCCCGTCGGGAAAGGAGTATTCGGTCGACGGTGTGGCGCTGGACGTTTCTACGCTTTCGCCGGACGTTTCCGACGAAGTGGACAGGAACGTTCTCCAAAGGCTCTTTCTGGCTCTTATTGGCGGATACGTGGATTATAAAATGACGAAGGCCGCCGGCAACGGTTTCGTAGAACAGCCGAAAAACGTTCTGAGCGGAGAGATCGAGAAGGAACTTTCGAGGTACGTCACTCACGTGAAAACCAATCCCGGAAGATACGTGGTGATCGTATGGAAATAACCCGGGATCAGGAGGGCTCTCCCGGGGAATTGGATATATCGTCGCCCGCTTCCCTCAGCGGGGATTCGAGAAACGTCATCTCCGCTTTTTCGACGGCGCGCTTGATGGAGGGGATTATCTCCCCTTCTATCTCCGCATCTTCCTCCGACGCGATCGCGCTCATTCCGCTTTCGAGCTCGTCTATGAGGCGTTTCACTTTCTTTTTGTACTTCTCGTCGTAAGAGTCCATGTTCTCGAGGGTTTTTCTCAGGTGCGTCGCCACCTCCTCCATGATCTTTCCAAGCGTGCCGCTTTCCGATACGGCGTATCTCAAAGGAACCATGCCGACGTTTTCTATGGACCTTCGCACCTCATCCATAATCGCTTCGCACATTTCGACCGCTCTTACGGGCGATATGGTTATATTTTTACCGTCGTACGCTTCGATGATCCCCATGTTGAATTTCGATTGCGCGGCGTAGATCGAAATTCTCGTTTTACCGGCGAAAACGGAGCGGTTTCTTATCTCTTTGAACAACTCTTTCTTGTTTTTTCCGGCAACGTCCGTTTCGATCGGAAACGCGGGACTATACCCTTTCGTCGCCGGTATTTTCCCGTCTATGTCCGAACCAGGCCTTTTTCTTCCCCCGAGGAGAAGAAGCATGGTCGCGTGTCCGTCGTCCACGTTGGAGAACGTCATGCCCTTCAGCGAGGCGTTCACGACGGTATCCGGAAATACGTTGTCCGGGCTGAATATCGCCACTTGTTCTTGGAGATGCGCCTCCAACGCGTCCTCGTCGAAGTTCTCTATGTCTTTTTTCAACACCTCGTACGCCCGCGCGTAATGTCGGATCGATTCGCGGAGTTTCTCCACGTAACCGTGACCCGCGAATTTGGCCAAGTGTGCCGTCAGGACGTCGAAGGTTTCTATCGCCCGTTCTTCGTCTCCGGCCACGAAGTATCTCGAGGCCATCGCGAAATCGCCGTTTTTGAGTTTTCTCGCGTCCGCTCGGAGCGCGA
>Ga0256831_1000514_pt1 | contig 19924 bp, 15 predicted proteins | sample 132544metaG_FD_189087 | JGI IMG/M metagenome (GOLD analysis project Ga0256831, IMG submission 189087) | Hydrothermal vent microbial communities from Lau Basin, Pacific Ocean - 132-544 | ecosystem: Environmental > Aquatic > Marine > Hydrothermal vents | place: Pacific Ocean: Lau Basin | collected... | reverse complement strand
GCTTATAATCACTTAATACTTAATACTTAATACTTAATACTTAATACTTAATACTTAATACTTAACACTTAAAACCTGGAAATAACAAATATGACACAGGAAACCACCCCAATCAGTCAGACCATGCAGTCTGAAATTGCTAAAGCCGTCATTGGTCAGGCAGACATTATTGAACAGATCATTATAGCCCTGATTGCCCGTGGTCATGTTTTGCTTGAAGGGGTACCCGGTCTAGGTAAAACCCTGATGGTACAGGCTCTGGCAAAAACCTTTGCAGGTGATTTCTCCCGTATCCAGTTTACCCCGGACTTAATGCCTGGCGATGTTACAGGGCATATTTTATATGATATGAAATCAGAAAGTTTTAAAATCAGAAAAGGTCCGGTTTTTACCAATCTGTTACTGGCTGATGAAATTAACCGTGCCCCGGCTAAAACCCAGGCAGCTCTGCTGGAAGTTATGCAGGAGCAACAGGTGACCCTGGAAGGGCGGTCCATGCCGGTGGGTGATCCATTTATGGTTCTGGCAACCCAGAATCCTATTGAGCAGGAAGGGACTTATCCGTTGCCGGAGGCTCAGCTGGATCGTTTCCTGTTTAAAATCCTGATTAACTATCCGCAGGATGGGGATGAACTGGCTCTGGTGCAGCATACTACTGATCATAAAGCCGGAGACAGGCTGGATGTATCGAATGTTTCGGCCTGTGTCCGGCAGGACAGTATTTTAGAATTACAGCAGCAGGCTGCAGCTATTCAGGTGGATGAACAGGTGATGCAGTATGCGGTCAAGATTGTCCGCAGTACCCGCAAATGGCCGGGTATTTCCATCGGTTCTGGCCCGCGGGGCGGGATTGGCCTGATCCGGGCCGCCCGTGCCCGTGCGGTTATGTATGACCGCGACTATATCACCCCGGATGATATTAAAGCCGTTACCCTGCCAGCTATGCGTCATCGTATTGCCCTGTCACCTGAAATGGAACTGGAAGGGATACACAGCGATACGATTTTGCAGAATATTCTGGACAAAGTTCCGGCACCGAGAAATTAGTCAGCTGATTAAGAGTGATCACTCGTTTATTATGTTTAAATTAATCCGGCAGATTTTTACGGCTATTTTTATTTATCTGAAGCCCGGCCGTAACCTTTTTATACTGATGATATGTCTGGCTTTGCTGGGTGTGCTGACGGCTTTCTATCCGGTTCTGGAGACAGTATGGCCTGCTCTGTCAACGATAATACTGCTTGTGGTGTTATGGGATGCTTCGAGGTTATATGCCGTTAATCAGCTTAAAATTGAGCGTGATGCGCCTGGAAAAATGTCCCTGGGCCTGTGGCATGATGTACAGTTAACCGTACATTACAGGGCCGGTCGGCTGGGCAGTCAGCAACTGACTCTCGTAGTGTTTGACCACTATCCGGTGCATTGTGATCTAAGGCATTTACCCGTAAAGCTGAGGATAGTATCGGGTCAATGGGCAAAAATTGATTATCAGATCAAACCTCTGCAGCGTGGCAATGAAGTATTCAGATCAGTGCAGTGTTTAGTCCATTCACCCTGGCGTTTATGGTTTAGAAACACTGCCGTCGGTGAGTCATTTTCCACCATGGTTTATCCCAACTTTGCAGCCGTCAGTCAGTACGCCCTGCTGGCTACTGAAAACCGTCTCAGTCTGCTGGGGATTAAGAAGGTACGCCGACGCGGGGAAGGTATGGATTTTAACCAGTTGCGTGAATATCGTGAGGGGGATGCACTTAAACAGATAGACTGGAAAGCTACTGCCCGTTTACGCAAGCTGATTTCCAGGGAATATCAGGATGAAAAGGATCAGGAGGTGATTTTTCTGCTGGATTGCGGGCGCAGAATGCGTTCTCAGGATGATGAACTGTCGCATTTTGACCACAGCCTGAATGCCATGCTGTTATTATCCTGGGTTGCCCTGCACCAGGGCGATGCCGTTGGCTTCAGTACCTTTGGCTATCAGCAGGAGGAAGATGAGCTGCAGACAGAACGCTGGTTTGCCGCCCGCAAGGGCATGGCAACCCTGCCGTTATTATTAAACCGGCTCTATGATTTACAGGCCGGAACCGCCAGTCCTGATTATACCCAGGCCGCCTCACAATTATTATTGAAGCAGAAAAAACGCGCCCTGGTGGTAGTGCTGACTAATCTGCGTGATGAAGATAGTGATGACCTGATCAATGCTCTGCAATTGCTTAAAACTAAACACCTGGTGGTCCTGGCCAGCTTAAAAGAACAGGTGCTTGATAATATAATGGCGCAAAAGGTGGACGATCTGCCGGCGGCACTGCTGTATTCAGCCACCTGTGATTATCAGCTGCAGCGAAAAAAGATGTTTGAACGGCTGACCGTGCACGGCATTAACAGCCTGGATGTGACCCCGGATAAACTGGCCATCCACCTGGTTAACCGGTATCTGGATATTAAGCGAAGTGGGGTATTATAAGGAAATAGGAGCACCTTGTTTACCCTGGCTTAGACATTGGTTATTATCTGGTTGCGCCCCTGTTGTTTAGCTGTATAAAGAGCCTGATCAGCCCGCTGAATAATATCCTGAATATTATGATCCTGTGTTTTTTTAATTTGAGCAATACCAATACTGATACTGAACGTCACAACAGAACCGTTCTTAAGAACAATGCCGGTATTGTTCACTTCCTGTTTTATCCGTTGTGCCAGGGATTGTACTTCACTGAGACTGGTCTGGGGTACCAGGATAATAAATTCTTCACCACCGTAACGGGCCACAGTGTCACTTTTTCTGGAAAATTCAGTTAATAATTGGGCACAATGAGTAATGACCTGATCCCCAGCCTGGTGTCCATACATATCATTTATTTTTTTAAACTCATCAATGTCGAGCATAATAATGGCTAATGCCTGCTTATAGCGCATAGCATTAAAAAATGCCTTGCTGGCGATATCAGCAAAATAACGGCGGTTATATAACTCTGTCAGAGGATCGGTAATAGCCTGCAGGGTGAGTTCTTTTTTGGCTTTTTCCAGTTCGCGGGTCTGTATTGACAGGCGTTGATTGCTTTTAATTAATTCTCTGGAACGTTTTTGAATTTCCTGCTCTTCAATAAGCTGTGCCTGAATTTTGATTTTTTCCTGCTGCAAATCATAGAAGCGATTAACTAACAGCAGCGAGAAAAAGATGATTTCAATAAAAGAACCGGCAATAAATGAATACCGGGACAGCTCAGTATTTTCAATTAAACCATTAAATGTCAGTGTCATCAGGGCCATGGAGGGCATATAAATGATCAGTGCAATCAGGTAATACTGAGCTTTTAAATAGCCCTGCAGCCAGACTTTAATGGAGACAAACAACAACAGGGTAAAGAAAATGGAAGATACAATATTAAATACCAGACTGGTGTAAGGTACTTTTAGAGCAATCAGTACTGCAAACAGCGCAAATATCAGGGCAAAGGTATTAAAAAGCCGCTGCATTTTTGGCAGGCGTTCTCTGAGTTCCAGAAAGGCGCCGGAAAAAAGAACCATAAACATGACTACAATGGTACCAACGGTATGCAGTGCATCACTCCAGGGTGGGACCCCCAGGATCAAATAGCTGCCGCTGAGTACTGAAATAAAAGCAGAAAAAGCCAGGATATAGGCAATATACCAGGCGTATATACGTTCTCTGACTGCAATAAAAAGGAAACTGTTCAGAATAATAATAATGAGCAGAATACCCTGGTAAAACAGGTAAAGATCATTGAGCGTAATGCGGGTAGGGCGAAGGTATTCTTTTTCAGTGTATAGAAGCAGTTTGCCGATATGTGCAGAAACGCTGGAGCCCATAAGGTAATAAGTCTGAGAGTCTCCGGGAGCAATTGTCAGTTTAAAAGCCGGATGGGTATCATTATAATCACGCTGATTTAGAGGAATCGACAGGCCGTTTTTATGGCTGAGCCACAGCTGTTCTTTTTTATAATACAGATCAAACTGATCCCAGAACGGTTCGCTGAGATACAGCACAAAGTGCTGATTCTGAGTATTGTTATGGACGGTCAGTTTAAACCAGCTGTTACCCTCCAGATAGCCCTGAGCAAAGCGATTGTTAATCTGTAAGGGAAAATTCTTCTGACTGATTTCATTAATGGTGTATTGTCTGGTTTCGTCGTACAGATAATTCAGTGTAAATGAGTCAATTGTGGTATTATCGGGCTGAATTTCAGCATCTGCATAGGCATTGTTCCAGGGGGTATAGTTGAGCAGCAAAAACACAAAAATAATAAAAAAATGCACAAATTTCCCTATAATCGTATATACAGATTAAAATTATCCTAAATGAATCAGTTAAACTTACTGATTCATTTAGGATAATAGCAGAAACATAAAATTTTCCCAGTAAAGAGGATCACAAATGAAGGTTTCACTGATAGCCGCCATGGCCGAAAACCGGGTGATTGGTATTGATAATAAACTGCCCTGGAAATTACCAGCGGATCTGGCCTGGTTTAAAAAAAACACTCTGAATAAACCCGTAGTGATGGGACGCAGAACCTGGGAATCTCTACCTTTTCGCCCTCTGCCGGGACGGCTGAATATTGTTATTACCGGGGATAAAAACTATCGGCTGCAAAATAACCGGGGTGAGGAAGTAAAGGCTGATGTCAGTCTGACTGACTCCCCGGAACAGGCAATAGCGTTGGCAGAATCCAGGCATTATGAAGAATTAATGTTTATCGGCGGTGCCAGCCTGTATGCCCAGGTACTGGATAAAGTGGACTGTATTTACCTGACTCTGGTGCATGAACAGATCGAGGGGGATGCATGGTTCCCGGAGCTGGATTTACAGACCTGGCAGGAGACCTTCAGTGAGTTACATGAGGCGGATGAGCATAATTCACATCCCTATTCTTTTCATATTTATTGCCGTGAACAAATCAAAAATTGTACTGAGTCGTATTCAGGCAGATAGTATGAATGATTTATTTAGATTTAATATTGGATTAAGATTTTATTATCAAAGTGTCAATATTTTTTGCACCTGGTTAAGAACGACCCTTTTCAGATTAATCCATGTTTTCTTAAAAAATCAACGAAATCAGGAGCTTGCCATTCATTGAAATACCCAGGCAGATAAATTAGTTATTTGAACAACTGACTATGGCTTCCAAGCCTTAAAAAAGTTATTTCTTCATCTGTGCAGAGATAAATAAATCAACATATCACCACCAAGGTGAAATTCTTTACAATCCTGATCTTCACCATTTAAGTCATGATCTTTTGATTCTGGGTAACGGTTTATTTAATCGTAAACATTCAGAAAACTGTATGAATTTGGTAAATTAGCCATCCGTAAGTTTGGTTTTATTCCAGTCTTTTAAGAACTGTTTGTGTCTTCTGAGCTTCATTTAAGCTCATCTATGGAGAAATCATCCACATTTTTACCCTGACGAGCTTCATCTATCACTGATTTAGTCAGTTTGTCAGGAATTTTCACTTCAAACGGAAGCCCTTTATTTAAAGTAACTTGATGCAGAAATAAATTAAATGCTTCACCCATAGTTAAGCCTAATTGACTAAAAATATGTTTGGCTTCGTCTTTTGCCGCTTTATCCAATTTAACGCTGATTGTTTCTTTAATCATTGTGCCAGACATGATCTTTATCCATATAATAATACTATAGTATTATTACATGGCGTATATTTTTTAAAACAAGTTTTAATTAACCTCATCTCTGAAAAGTAAGTACCAATTTATGGTGTTAACACTAAATTATTCATTACAGATTAATGAATAAGTAGTTTTCGTCCTCAAGCTGTTTAATTAGTGTGCATCCATTTATTGATGCACACTTGCGGCACAGGGATGTGCCGCTTATTTTTGATGACACTAAGTCGTTGAAAATGGACCAAAAGAAAAATCACACTTTTTCTTTTGCGTTCTGGAAAATTGCCAGGAAGGCAATTTCCGGATGGACACAAATTAATGCTTTCTTATCTGTTTAGTGAGGAAAAAATCGACCATTCAAAAAAATGAATAATTTACCTCCTTTGATCTTCAGATCTTAATTGTTATTATGAATGAAACTGTACAAAATTCAGAAGTTAAGATGATTTCTTAGCCGGAGAGCGAAAAAAATAAAGTCCAAGTCAGATTTGTTATAAGTTTCCGGTGTATTTCACAAATAGATTCAATGGTTATCCCTGTTGATTATTGATTGTAACACCATTGAATATAACACAATGTGTCAAGTTATTTTACACTTTAAACAAGTATTCACTTGACTCTAACCTAAATAAACAAATAGATTCAATGGGTTATTTTTATGGTATCAATATTGCATATCTATATTGCATAAAGTCTTATGGCTTTTATTTTAACCTTTGGAGGATATTATGGCGAAAAAAATTGTTTACTTGTTTGGATGGTTAGTCGTTACAATTAATATTGCAAATGCGGGGATGTTTTACGATTTTAATGTTACTCATGATGGAAATTTAACGACTTTAGAGGCTGGTTCCGACAATCCTATTGGAACCAACCTCACTGTTGGGGATAGCTTCAATTACAACATTAAGGCAGATATTAATGACTTCTGGAAAGTAGATGTAGGCGACTCTTTTTTTCCATTTCTCGCCTTTAAAGCAACTGATTCCGCCACTAGAACTGCCGATATTACGTTATCATTATTATTGGATGGCATACAACAATTCACGACTACTATAAATGGAGTGGTAAATACTTATATTCATATGGGAACAAATGCTATTTCTCTATCGACTGGTCTTAAGTTTGATGAAATGATTCTCGATTATAATTTAACGAATTCAACAAGTAATACGAATACTATTACTGGTTATTTTTGGACAAAGCCAGAGAATTTTAGTGGCATATCTTACGTTAATAATCCATCTTCAGTTGATAATCCATCTGTCCCTGAACCAGCTTCAATCGCATTGCTTGGATTAGGTTTAGCTGGAATTGGCTTTTCAAGAAAAAAGAAAACTACTTGATCAACTCATCAATAGATTGTAACAACGCCGGTTTTAATCCTGGTTTTTTTGTTTGCCCGGCAAAACCCGGTGGCTTGAAAAAGTCACATTACACTGATCGAAGAATCAATGAAATCAATGTGGGGTATATTTGCCATTGTTTGCAGATTTTCATATTTATTGCTGTTAACAAATCAAAAATTGTACTGACTTGTATTCAGGCTGACAGTGTGAATGTTTTGAGACAGGTGAACAAAAATGTCAAATATAACTTTCCAGTACAGTAAAAAGTTCCGAAGAGTGGCTTAAGGGGCGATATCAGCTAAATTGAGATGTATCTGCTTTGGAGCTGTCGGGTGACAAGGTTCGGGCGGTTTCCTGAACTGCATTCTCAATAACAGAATGATGTGTAATAACAGTGGCAATATTATTCTGGAAACAGTGACTTAATGCATCCATGCTCATTTCTACCACACGGTTATTCTGTGTCAGACAGTTAAACTGGGTTTTATCATCGCTGATCCAGGTGATTTTGGCACGGGAGCAGCGGGTTTCAAAGCAAAACTCAATCCAGTCTTCTTCTTCCAGTTGTTTAACCATTTCTGTGTATCGGTCATCGGCTGCAGGAGCCAGCCTGTAAGCCTGGGTTGAAAGACGGATAAGATCGTAATCGGTTACCGAGAGCCTTCTGCCGTGAGAGTGCTGACTGTTGTCCGTATCGTTCAAATTAACTTCAGTGATCAATTCAATGACTTCATTCTGATCAACATCAGCCGCTATGACAGACTTTTCTTCCAGCTCTTCAACCTCAGTAACGACTTCTTTAATATCGCTAATAGTTTCATCAGTCTCGTTCAAGGCTTTTTTATTATTTTCAGACATAGTTTCAGGTGCTATGCCCTGATTATAGGCTGGTTGTGGTTCTGATACTGGTTGTTCCTCTGGTTGGTCAGGTGCTCTGGCTATTGGCTCAGCCGGTGTCTGCCCGGCAGGAAGTGCGTTTTTATGCAGGATATCCAGATACTTCAGCAGTTTTATTTTCTGCTCATAGGGCAAATGAATCTGTATCAGGCCGTCCTCAAACTCCTGGCGCAGAACCGGATGCAGACGTTTGAGGCGTTTAATTTCAATATCGGTTTCTACGGGCTGAATGCTTTTAACTAAAGTACTGATAAAGGCCTTGCTTCGTTCCCAGTCATCTTCATTATAACTGTCGTTAAACCGTGTGTTGAGCATCACCTTTTTCCAGACCTTGTTGAGGATCAGCATCAGGTTATCGGGTACCTCATGAGCCTGGGTATGATACAGAATAACCGCATCGATTTTCTTTTCTATCTGGCTTCTGGAAGAAGGGCTTTTAATATTAGCCTGCTGTTTACGGTACTGGATAAAACGTTCCAGGTCATCATGCAGATCTGAAAAAAAAGCACTGTTAATATGATCTTCCTGGTTGGCCAGTTCAACAATCTTGTTCAGTTTAAGGTATAAAGGATTATTCCTGCTGTCTTCATCATTGCTGATACCAAGGGCTGCATCGGCAAAATCCTCCAGAAACAGTCGTGCGGGATGATGATGATTATCTATAAAAGTATCGTCAATCAGGGCAAGATGAATAATGGGAATCGTCAGTTGTCTAAACAGGTGGATGGCTGTAGGGCTCAGGTTTTTATTATTGCAAATATGATCAAACAGAGTTTCAATAATATCAATTAAAAACAGTCTTTTATTTTTAAGTTCGGTTGTTTCTGATGACCGGTTATTATCTGCAAGTATTTTTTCCCGTATTTTCCGGGCAATAGAATGACTGGAGTGATCCAGCTGAAAGTTATGGCCTGATTTTTTAATATTAACAACTGCCTGTACCAGTTCATCGGTACTGACATTATATTGGCAATCGGCATTATACAGGTTATTACTGTAGGAAGAGGTCAACAGGCCGGAAATACTCTTATCCTGGGCTTTTATATAGATATCCTTAAGTGCCTGCAGGCTATTGTTTTCGGCACTGCTTCCCCTTGTGTATTGCCCGGAAACACTATAACCCAAAAGCGAGCTGAACTTAGACGGCGAATTCTGTGCCTGGGTGTTAGTGGTTATATGGCTGGCTGGCTGAGTCCGGGGTGGTGCAGAGGATACCGGTATTGAACCTGGGTTAAATGATGCTGTGCCTGCCTGTCCTGGCGGCATAGTGTTGGCGCCAGGCTGGTCAGAAACCTGTTCTGATCCTGCAGGGGGTATACCCTGACCGGAAATACGATTAGCCAGATCAATTAAGCGACTGTTTAGATTCTGTCCGCTGCTCCCTGTACCGGGAGCAGACTGTCCAAAGCTTTGGGGTTGGCTAATATCCTGACTGCCCTGATTAAGGTTTTGAGTCGGGCTGTTATTTTTTCCATGGCTGTAATGTCGCTCATGGCTGTAATCCGGCTGGCCGGTTATGCCTGGTGCTGAGGCAGGAATGTCTTCCAGACTATTATCAGCAGGCCTGGAATGGGTCTGCCGGAATAGTTTTTTTATAAAATAATCCGGATCAATTTCTGGAAGGATCCCCTTATCAATTAGCTGTTCATTCAGGTTTGTTAATAGTTCAGCTAAGTGGGCGTCCATAAACTGTTCAAAAAGCTCATAAACTTCTATACGGATTTCAGGTGAAAAATCAAATAAATCCAGAGACTCACGAAATGCTGAAATAATGGTTTCAGCACTGATGGGGGTTCCGGAAATTGATTCCCCGTTTTGTTTTAATAATACATAAATCCGCACTTCCAGGTGCTCGAAAGCCTCTTTATTGCGTTTGTGCAGTTTTTCAATAGCGGTTTCATAAGACAGGCTGTCTTCGAGATCTTTTGTAGTTAGCAGATCCAGCTTATTTTTACGTTTATGACTAATGGAGTAAAGATCATCATTCAGACTGGGTTTCAGGTTTGTAGTCTGAAAATGTTTTTTGAGTGACCCTGTAAACTGGGCAATAGAACGACTACCGATGCTACGGATACTGTGTATGGCCGTAAAACACTGGGCCTGGATACTGGTAACGGTGGATTGTTCTGCCTTGCTGACCAGTTTGTCGGTTACCCGTTCGGCAAAGTCGGCCAGTTTTTCAGCAAACCAGTCTTCGGTGGTCTGAATAAGCGTTTCCAGCGTGGGGTTTATGTGTGGATTCATACTTTAACTGTTCAGTGGCTTACGGCACTAAAGGTTTATTGCTTTTCCATAAAAAGTAGAAAGCCTGTCCGGCCAGCATAAAGCCAAGAATTTTCAGTAATGCTGGTGTGCTGACAAAATCCATTAAAGTCCCTGCTGTCAGCAGGTAAACCGCAAGGGTTATAAACAGTTTTGCCTTGTCCTGTACTTTCTGCTTTTCGTTGTTATCAATAATAAGTTCTTTGATTTTGCTCATAATTATCCGCTAACTAATAGTAGTAATAACCTGTTAAAACAGGCCTGTAGAAGGAAAGTCTCCTTTTCCCTGCGTTAAATTCAATACTAGCAGTTCAAAATAAAAAATTCCATGTCAGGCTTCAATTCCCAAAAACCTTGCATCTAAAACCTGTAAGCTATTCTATATATTTGCCCAGAGTTTCACATTCCACCGCTGTAAATTCCGGTTCTGCATAGTCCAGGCGCATGGCTGTAAGACTGCCGCCCCAGAGGCAGCCGGTATCCAGGGCATAGACATCAGGCTGGCTGGTATGGCCGAACAGGGTGGACCAGTGGCCGAATAGTATTTTTAAACCCCGGCTTTTACGGTCAGGCACTTCATACCAGGGAATATAACCGGCTTTCTGGCTGCCGATAATGCCTTTGTTTTTAAAATTGAGCTTGCCTGATGGTTTACAATAGCGCATCCGGGTAAAACTATTGGTAATAAAACGCAGACGATCCCAGCCCTGCAGGGAGTTTTTCCATTTACGGGGTTTATTGCCGAACATATGGGCAAGAAATTCCCGATAATTATCACCGCTGAGCACCTGTTCCACTTCATGAGCACATTGTTGGGCCAGCTTTAAATCCCATTGCGGCGGCAGGCCGGCGTGTACCATGGTATAACCCAGTGCTTTATCGTGATGCAGCAGAGGTTGGGTACGCAGCCAGTCTATCAGCTCGGCTCTGTCCGGTGCCTGGAGAATATCATCCAGAGTATGGTGCTTAATATTTTCACAGCCTTCGGATAAGGCCAGCAGGGTTAAATCATGGTTGCCCAGTACTGATATAGCCCGTTCCCCGAGGTTTTTAATAAAACGCAGAGTTTCCAGGGATTTGTCCCCGCGATTAACCAGATCCCCGGCAAACCAGAGCATGTCTTTATGCGGATCAAAAGCAATTTTCTCCAGCAGAAATTCCAGGGCATCAAAACAGCCCTGGATGTCGCCAATGGCATAAGTAGCCAATACACTATACCTTTGTAACGTTAATGATTAAGATTACAGATAATAGCATTTATCACTCATAACTGGGAGCACTCCCTGGGAGTGCGGGCATCCAGCCCGCGAATACTGATATTAAATACTATCATCAAGCAGAGATTTTACAGATGACTGAACAGACCATCCCGACTCAATTAACCGAACCATTAGCTAAAGCCAGGGACAAATTTATCCGGACCATTTCCGGTACGGTTCTGGAAAACATGTCTGAGCAGGAGCTGCAATACTGGCTTAAAGTTCTGGTCTGCAGTGATTATGTGGAACGCCAGCTGATTCATCACCTTGAAGCCATTTCGCAGCAATGGGCCGACGGTCTGTACCATCGTTCAGTTGAGGCTGATGAAATGGCGCAAATGCTGGCTCAATCCCTGCAAACTGCTAATAGCGAGCAGGAGCTCTATAAGGTACTGCGCCAGTTTCGCAATCAGCAGATGGTGCGTATTACCTGGCGGGATATTAACGGCCTGGCACCGCTGAATGAGGTTCTGTCTGAATTAACCGAACTGGCCAATTGTACTATTCGCCAGGCTCTGGACTGGCTGGACAGGAAACAGCAGCAGGAACTGGGCACTCCGCTGGACAGTACAGGCCGGGTGATCCCCCTGGTGGTTATCGGTATGGGTAAGCTGGGTGCTTATGAACTGAATTTTTCTTCCGATGTGGATCTTATTTTTGCTTTTTCGGAGCATGGTCAGACGGTTAACGGGACGCGCAGTATTAGCCATAATGAATACTTTATCAAGCTGGGACAGCGTTTAATCAGGGCGCTGGATCAGAAGACTGCTGACGGATTTGTGTTCCGGGTGGATATGCGCCTGCGTCCCTTTGGTCAGAGCGGACCACTGGTGGTGACCTATGGTGCTTTGGAAGAATATTACACTACCCATGGCCGGGAATGGGAGCGTTATGCCCTGATTAAGGCCAGGATGATCACGGGTGAGGAAGTGGACCGGCAGTATCTGCGTACTTTGTTAATTCCTTTTGTTTACCGGCGCTATATTGATTTTTCTGTATTTGAGTCTCTGCGTGAAATGAAATCCATGATTGCTCATGAAGTTAAACAGAAAAAGAAAGAACATAATGTCAAACTGGGCGCCGGCGGTATCCGGGAAATAGAATTTCTGGCCCAGGCCTTTCAGTTACTGCGCGGCGGTCGTGATGAGCGTCTGCAGGAGCGACAGGTTCAGAAAGTGCTGGTTTATCTGGGTCAGCAGAACCTGCTGCCTGAATTTGTGGTTAATGAATTACTGGAAGCCTATGGTTTTCTGCGCCGTACCGAACATCGTATCCAGCAGATAAATGATCAGCAGACCCATAATCTGCCGGATGCAGATTATCCCCGCGCCCGTATTGCCTGGGGTATGGGCTATGTTGACTGGGACAGCTTTGTACAGGATCTGAATGTAATCCGTAACACGGTACAAAACCATTTTGAACAATTATTCCAGGCACCACAGGCTGATGACGGCAAAAATATTGATGATGAAGTACAGGGGATCTGGCAGGCTGGTTTAAGTGATGAACGTTCTGCTGTCATTTTAAACGAACTGGGCTATAGCGATGGCCAGGAAATTGTTCGTCTGCTGGCCAGTTTCCGTGGTTCCAGTCTGTATAAAAAAATGTCCAAAGAGGGTACCAGCCGACTGGATCGGCTGATGCCGCTGGTATTAAAGGCCGTGGCTCAGGTGGAAAACAGCGAAACCACCTTTAAACGCATAATGGAGGTGATTGAAAGTATCTGCCGCCGCTCAGTCTATATGTCCCTGCTGGTAGAAAACCCGCTGGGGCTGTCACAACTGGTAAAACTCTGTTCCGGCAGCTCCTGGATCACCCGACTGCTCAGTCGTCATCCGGCCTTATTTGACGAACTGCTGGACCCCAGAATTCTTTATGCCCCCTTAGATCGTGAACATTTGTTTGCCGAACTGGAGCAGAAAATGCAGGCTGTTCCGCTGGATGATCTGGAACAAAGAATGGATGTACTGCGTTATTTCAAGCAAAGCCATGTGCTCAGGGTGGCAGCAGCGGATGTAGCCAACTCAATATCTTTAATGAAAGTAAGTGATTACTTGACCTGGATTGCAGAGGTGATCCTGCATTTTGTACTGCAGACTGCCTGGCATGATATGGTTGGTCGATATGGAGAGCCCCAGTTAAATGAACTAGAGAAGGCCGGTACCGATCAACCGCCGCAATTCGGTACCGGGTTTATAATGCTGGGCTTTGGCAAACTGGGCGGTTTAGAACTGGGCTATAGCTCTGATCTGGATATGGTTTTCCTGTTTTCCGATGCCTATAACGGTGGTCATACCAATGCTGAAGCAGAAAATTCAAAAGAAGTGGACAATCTGCAGTTTTTCTCCCGCCTGTCACTTAGAATTATGCATATTTTACAGACCCAGACCCCGGCAGGTATCTTATACGAAGCGGATATGCGCCTCAGACCTAATGGTAATTCAGGTTTAATTGTTAATAGTTTCAAGGCATTTAGGGAATACGAACTGGAAAAAGCCTGGACCTGGGAACACCAGGCTCTGGTTAGGGCCCGTTTTGTCGGTGGAGATGAACGGCTGGAGGAAGATTATCGCGCCATCCGTCAGGAAATTTTAAGTATTAAACGGGATGGAGAAACCCTGAAACAGGAAGTACGGGATATGCGCAAAAAAATGCGCGAGGCACTGGTCAAAAAGAAAGCCGGAATGTTTGATATCAAACAGGGCTTTGGCGGCATTGCCGATATTGAATTTATGGTCCAGTACCTGGTGCTAAAAAATGCGGCCCAGCACCCGCAGTTACTGATATGGACTGATAATATCCGCATCCTGTACACCCTGGCTGAAACCGGTATTTTAAGTCAGCCAACAGTGGCTGACCTAATCCAGTGCTACCGCCAGTTCCGCGCCCGTCTGCACCAGCTCAGCCTGCAGGAAGTTTCCGGTGTGATAGCAGAAGAAGAATTTGTACAGCAGCGCAGTAAAGTTCAGCAGTACTGGAAAGAGATTATGGAGTAAACCATTTCCCAGCTTGCACCATCCAGTGCCTTCTCCCTCCGGGAGAGGGAATTTAAAGACGCTTAATTCAGGAAAAGGTCGGCTTTTTTATGGAGCAAACTCCCCCCATAGTGTAGAATACAAGGTTTGTAATTCAGATTTATCAAGGAGTTTGCTTATGTCGATGGCTGACCGTGACGGGGTCATCTGGCTGGACGGGGAGATGGTTCCCTGGCGTGAGGCCAAAGTGCATGTTTTAACCCATACCCTGCATTATGGAATGGGGGTATTTGAAGGTGAACGGGCTTATCAGACTGATAAAGGCACGGCGATATTTCGTCTGCAGGAACATACGGATCGCCTGTTCCGCTCTGCGCATATTCTCAATATGCCCATGCCCTTTGATAAAGACACCATTAACGAAGCAACTAAAGCAGTGGTGGCCCAGAATAACCTGGACTCTGCCTATATCCGTCCCATGGCCTTTTACGGCAGTGAGGGCATGGGCCTGCGTGCCGACAATCTGAAAACCCACGTCATGGTGGCCGCCTGGGAATGGGGTGCCTATCTGGGTGATGAGAACCTTGAAAAAGGGATCCGTATCCGTACTTCCTCATTTACCCGTCATCATGTCAATATCACTATGTGCAAGGCCAAGGCTAACGGCAACTATATGAACTCCATGCTGGCTCTGCAGGAAGCGCTGACAGACGGCTATGATGAAGCCTTATTACTGGATGTGGAGGGCTTTGTGGCTGAAGGTTCCGGAGAAAATATCTTTATTGTCCGCAACGGTAAAATTTTTACCCCGGATCTGACCTCTGCCTTAGAAGGTATTACCCGGGATACTATCTTTATTCTGGCAGCAGAACTCGGTTATGAAATTGTTGAAAAACGCATTACCCGTGATGAAGTCTACAGTGCCGATGAAGCCTTCTTTACCGGGTCGGCGGCTGAAGTCACCCCGATTCGTGAACTGGATAACCGGACTATTGGCAGCGGTACCCGTGGACCGATAACCGAACAATTACAGAGCATGTATTTTGACCAGGTTTATGGCCGTCGGGACAGGTATCCGGAATGGCAGACGCTGGTTAGAGGGTAGAGTTTTTAGGTACAGGGTTTGTAACTTCTCACTATAAATTAATGTAATTTAGAGTGCATGGCTGCAGGTGCTGGATTTACAGGGTTTTGAAAACATGGATGTTTTCACAAAGTGATACATGGACGTACTGGAGCGCCCCTGGAAATTCAGTAGCTGTAGGCAGTCACGTTTAGGTACACTGAATAATTATCAAGGTTTTAGGTTAAACTATACATCAGGAATTAATATGGATAATGCAGCAATAGAAGAATTAGCAGAAGATCTGGCTACGCCTAATGCCAGTAACCGTTATGAGCTGAAAGAATCTGATCTGCCTGCCCATTGCCCCATGCCCGGTACCAGCCTGTGGAATTCTCATCCCAGGGTTTATCTGCCTATTAAGGAAAATGGCGGCCATGCCAAATGCCCTTACTGCGGTGCAGAATATCTGCTTAAAGCCTGATTTCAGGTTGTTATTATACCGAGAATAATTTGACTGACTTGACCAGGGCTTCGCGCAGGATATTAATTATCGGCCCCTCCTGGGTCGGCGACATGGTTATGGCGCAAAGTCTGTTTATACTGCTTAAACAGCAGGAACCCGGTAGCCGGATGGACGTAATGGCGCCCAACTGGAGCGGCGCACTGCTTGAGCGTATGCCCCAGGTCAGTGAATTTATTGCCATGCCCCTGGGACATGGAGCTCTGCAGTTAAAAATGCGTTACCGCCTGGGACATGCTCTGCAGAAACACCACTACGATCAATGCATCCTGCTCCCCAATTCTCTTAAGTCTGCCTTAATCCCCTTTTGGGCAAATATACCACAGCGTACCGGTTATATTGGTGAAATGCGTTATGGTCTGCTCAATGATATTCGTAAACTGGACAAATCCCTGCTGACCATGACTGTTCAGCGCTTTGCGGCTCTGGCCTATCCGAAAACACAGATGTATCAGCCGCAATACCGTCAACTGGATAATATTCCGGTACCGAGCCTGCAGGTTAAAGCCGAGCAGGTAGATAAAGCCTTACAGAAGTTTGCTTTAAATAAGGCTCAGCCTGTTTTATCGCTTTGTCCCGGTGCCGAATACGGGCCGGCTAAACAATGGCCGGCCCGCCATTATGCCCAACTGGCCAGGGAAAAAATCTCTCAGGGCTGGCAGGTATGGATTTTTGGTTCACAGAAAGATCAGGCTATTGGTGATGAGATTTTAAAACAGATCAATGATCCATCTGCCGTTAGTCTGTGCGGTAAAACTGAACTGGCAGAAGCCATTGACCTGATGTCTGTCAGCGGTATGGTGGTGAGTAATGATTCCGGTCTGATGCATATGGCAGCGGCATTAGGTGTACCTGTAGTGGGTGTTTATGGCTCCAGCGATCCGAATTTCACCCCGCCGCTGGGCAATAATAGTAAAACCGTCAGCCTTAACCTGGAATGCAGCCCCTGTTTTAAACGTACCTGCCCATTAGGGCATACCAATTGTCTGGAAAAACTGACACCGGAGCAGGTGCTTAGTGCACTGGAACAGTTAAGTCGGCATCAATCCTCTGAGGCAGACCTGTCTTGATCCGCTGTCTGATTATAAAAACCTCATCCCTGGGAGATATTATTCATACCCTGCCGGCTATAACCGATGCCGTTAATGCTCTGGGTGATATTGAGTTTGACTGGGTAGTGGAAGAAACTTTTGCAGAAATACCCGCCTGGCACCCGGCAGTAAAAACCGTTATACCGGTGGCTATCCGACGCTGGCGCAGACAGCCGCTTAAAACCCTGTTTTCTGAAGAGTGGAAACAGTTTAAACAAAACATCGGTGCCAGCCGGTATGACTGTATTATTGATGCTCAGGGACTATTAAAAAGCGCCTGGCTGACACGATATACTCATGGGCCGGTTTACGGACTGGATAAAAACTCTGCCCGAGAACCGCTGGCCTCGAGATTTTATGACCAGCCGTTTAAAGTTAATAAAGATCTGCATGCAGTGGAACGGCTACGACAGTTATTTGCCCGTGTGCTGGGCTATACTTATACTGCTGAAGTTGATTATGGTATTAGCGGTTCTGACAAAGAGTCCGCTGTAACAGGGAAAGCAATTGCTTCGGGTGTTTTATTTTTTCATGGTACAACATGGGCAACTAAACACTGGCCGGAAAGCTACTGGCAGGAACTGGCTCAACAACTGGTCGCTCATGGCTATTCTGTTTTTTTACCCTGGGGCTCAGAGCCTGAGCGGTTAAGAGTGCAAACAATTAAAAAAGCCGTAGAGGCTTCTGAACAGGTCATTATTCTGCCAAAAATGTCCCTGACTGAAATCAAATGTCAGCTCTCTGCGGTAAGAGCCGTTGTGTCAGTAGATACCGGTCTTGCACATCTGGCAGCAGCCCTGGACAAGCCTCAGATCAGCCTGTTTGGTCCAACCAACCCGGGGCTTACCCGACCCTATGGTAATAACCAGGTGATTCTACAGGTGGATTACCCCTGTAAAGCCTGTATGCAGAAAAAATGTAACAAGCCGGCTGTTCAGGATGATAAAAAACTTATTTATCCGGCCTGTTTTTCCAGCCTGAAACCGCAGCAGGTTTATCAACAGTTAGTTACGCTAACAGGCGGTCAGTTGTCATGAAAATTGCCTTTGTATTATTCAAATATTTTCCCTTTGGCGGTTTGCAAAGAGACTTTATGCGTATTGCCCGTCTGTGTGCAGAAACGGGGCATAAGGTAACGGTCTATACCCTGTCATGGCAGGGTGAACAACCTGCGGACTTTAATATTAAAGTGATGAAAGTCAGTGCTATAACTAATCATAAACGTTACCAGAAATTTGAAAAATCCTTAATGGCTGATTTAAGACAGCATCCGGTGGATATGCTGGTGGGCTTTAATAAAATGGCCCACCTGGATGTTTATTATGCAGCTGATGCCTGTTATGCCGAAAAAGCTCACAAGCTGCGTGGGCGGCTGTACCGCATGGGCAGTCGTTACAGTTATTTTTACCATAATGAAAAAGCAGTTTTTTCCAGCCAGTCCCGGACTCAGATTCTGATGATTTCAGATGCTCAGAAAGCTATTTTTAAAAAATATTATCATACCCAGGATGAACGTTTTCACCTGCTGCCGCCAGGCATTGCCCGTGATCGTAAAGCCCCGGCTAATGCGTCGCAAATCCGCTCGGCATTTAGAAAAAAACTAAATCTTTCTGAGCAGGATTTATTATTATTGATGGTGGGTTCAGGGTTTAAAACCAAGGGACTGGACCGGGCTCTGCTGGCTATGCAGGCACTGGATCCGGCACTGAGGGGTAAAGTGCAGTTTATTATTATTGGTCAGGACAATCCTAAAAAATTCAGCCGTTATGCCCAGCAGCTGGGACTGGGCAAACAGGTGCAGATCCTGGCGGGGCGAGATGATATTCCAGAATTTCTATTAGGGGCCGATGTGCTTATCCACCCTGCCTATAATGAAAACACCGGTACGGTACTGCTGGAAGCCATGGTAGCCGGGCTACCGGTACTGGTTACAGACATCTGCGGTTATGCGCATTATATTGACGAAGCCAATGCCGGCATAGTGCTGGGCTCCCCCTTTTCTCAGCAGCAGCTTAATGAGGCACTGGCAAAAATGTTTACAGAGCCGGAATCCCGTGCCCGGTGGCAGAAAAATGCCCTGAGCTTTGCGGAGACGGCGGATATTTATTCCATGCCGGAAACTGCGGTAAGCTTAATTGAACGCTTTGCTGAGCAAAAAAATCAGGCTAAAGGTGGTATAATGCATGAAGCTTGAGCTGGCACCGGTATTTCAGCGGCACTGGAAAGATAAAGATCCCTTTGTTGAAGCTGAACAGTTACAGGGGGAAGTGTTTCGTGAGCTGGAGGCGCGTCGCACCCTGCGCTTTAAGCTGGAGGGTAAAAGTTATTTTATTAAAATTCACCGCGGTGTAGGCTGGTTTGAAATACTGGAAAATTTGCTGCGTTTACGTCTGCCGGTGCTGGGAGCACGTAATGAATATGAAGCAATTCGCAGGCTGGAAACGCTCAATATTGATACCATGAGCATTTGTGCTTATGCTGAAAAAGGTCTCAATCCGGCCCGGCGGAAATCCTTTATTATTACCGAGGATCTGGTTAATACCATCAGTCTTGAAGATTTTTGTCTGGACTGGCACAAAAAAAAACCGGATTTTCGTTTAAAAAAAGCGTTGATTGAAAAACTGGCCCTGGTTAGCCGGCTTATGCATAATCATGGTATTAATCACCGGGACTATTATATCTGTCACTTTTTACTGGCTTTACCGCTGCCGGAAAAAGACGGGCAGATAGCGGTTGAAAATTTGAAAGTCTCTTTAATTGATTTACACCGGGCACAGTTAAGAAGCGTTACACCGCAACGCTGGCGAATAAAAGATATTGCCAGCTTATACTTTTCAGCCATGAATATTGGCCTGACA
>Ga0256831_1000513_pt1 | contig 19940 bp, 14 predicted proteins | sample 132544metaG_FD_189087 | JGI IMG/M metagenome (GOLD analysis project Ga0256831, IMG submission 189087) | Hydrothermal vent microbial communities from Lau Basin, Pacific Ocean - 132-544 | ecosystem: Environmental > Aquatic > Marine > Hydrothermal vents | place: Pacific Ocean: Lau Basin | collected... | reverse complement strand
GCCCATTATACAGTGAATAACGTCCATTCCACTTGAGGCCAATCAGATCGGCGAGATCGGGATTGGCGGAAAAAAATCCCATCCGCCATCCGGAAAAATCTTCGGCAAAGCGACAGCCGAAAAAACGATACAGATATTTGACGGCCTCCCGTTCGGAGAGTCGTTCGCCATAGGGCGGATTGGTCAGGATAAGGCCGTTTTTTCCAGGACAATGGAGTGTGGCCAGTTGTGCCTGTTTGATGGTGATGTCGTCGCCAAGTCCGGCCCGGGCAATATTTTTGCGGGCGGCAGCCACGGCCTGGGGGTTGGCATCATAACCGATGATCTGCGGCCAGGGCCTGGCCTGGCCCGCCTGCTCACGCTCCAGGGCCTCGGTGACCAGGGCCTCCCATATCTTCCTGCTGTGGTGTTTCCAGTGCATAAAGCCGAAATTTTTCGCGTTTCTCTGTAGTCCCGGCGCCGAGTCACCTATGATCAGGGCCGCTTCGATCAGCAGGGTGCCGGAGCCGCACATGGGATCGAGCAGAATGGTGTCGGCAGGAAAATCGTTGGCAACCCCGCTTAGACTGGCAATGGCGGCGGCCAGGGTTTCCTTGAGCGGAGCCGGGCCGGCCTGTTCCCGATAGCCGCGCCGGTGCAGGCTTTCTCCAGAGAGATCAAGCGCCAGGCTTGCCCTGTCCCCTCTGAGATGCAGGTTGAGGCGAATATCGGGTTTGAGAACGTCAACACTGGGTCGTTTTCCGGATCGCGAGCGAAAGTAGTCAACAACAGCATCCTTGACGCGCAGGGAGGCATAATGACTGTGGCTGATGGAGGAATCCGAGAGGGTGCAGTAGACGGCAAAGGTGGCTGTTGGCGAGAAATGCATGTCCCATTCAATGGCGTTCACCTGGTGGTAGAGGGCATCGGTGTCAGGAGCGTCAAAGCTTGCAAGCTCAAACAAGATTCGTGAGGAAAACCTGGACCAGAGACAGGCCCGGTAGGCTGTTTCCAGCTTACCCTGCCAGGAGACGGCGCCGGGCGTCGTGGTGACGTTGGTGCCACCAAATTCCTGGAGCTCTGTTTTTACCAGTTGTTCCATGCCCGCGCTGCAGGTCGCGGTGTAGAGCGGCGCTTTTTTGGCTGTGCCGCGTTTGCGTCTGATTGTCGTCAAGGTTGCTTCTTTGTGGGAAAGAATGGATAGATTTGCTCTCCTGCCTGATGAGGAGGCATCTGCAATGTAGGGGAAACTATCCGAAACCGGTATTTTGTACAAGGGAAAGGTCGTACACTGCACAAACCAACGATATTCTATATTCCTTGCCATCGTTTTTTCCACAGCGTACAATAAGAAATATGCGGCAAATATTTCGTTATAACCATAAGTAACAAGTTGTGCGGAACAGAGCAAAAAGTATGACAGGGACGACACATTGAGTCAGAAGAAAAAATGTTCACATGACACGGATTGTGAAGATTTGCGGCAACGGTTTGAACAGCTGCGCCGCAAGGAAGAACTCTTCAAAATAATGGCCGAATCTTCCGTTGACTGGGATGTATGGTATGCTATCAACGGGGAATCAATTTATATTACGCCGAGTTGCAAGGAGATAACCGGTTATTCCAGAGAGCGGTTTTACCAGGATCCGGATTTTATCACCTCCATTGTGTATCCGGATGATCTTGAGATTTTTCAGGAGCATCGGCGGCGGCATTATGTCAAGGCAACCGACCCGGCAGAGGTAACATTTCGCATTCTCCATAAAAATGGGGAGGTCCGCTGGATCTGGCACCAGTGCCAGGCGGTTTTTGCCGCCGATGGTACCTGGTTGGGGAGACGGACCACCAATAGAGATGTGACGGCCCTTAAACAGGCGGAAGCGGAGTTGCAGCGTCTTTCGACAACCGATCCCCTGACCGGCGCCTATAACCGGAGAATGTTCATGGACCTGCTGACCAGAGAGATGCAGCGAGCCGGTCGTTATGGGGAACTGTTTTCCCTGCTGATGTTTGATATTGATCATTTTAAAATGGTCAACGATCAGTACGGGCATGATGCCGGAGATCGGGTCCTGCAGGAGGTCGTCCGCCTGGGCAAGGAAATCATACGGCAGGCTGATACCCTGGCCCGCTGGGGAGGCGAAGAGTTTATGGTTTTGCTGCCCCGGACAGATGGAGACATGGCCCATGCAATGGGAGAACGTTTACGGAAACATGTAGCAGACCATACCTTTACCGATGGTTGTCATCTGACGATTTCCATCGGCGTAACCAGTTTTTCCCGGAATGACACTGTGGATTCACTCCTGAAACGCGTTGACGAGGCGTTGTATAGGGCCAAGAAATCAGGGCGCAATATGGTAGTCCGTGGATGAATATCCTGGGATAGGTGCAGCCGTAACAGCAAATGGATATTGATAAATTTACCAGTCGGGAACTGCTTGACAAGATAGGGGTGATCGTGCTTGCCCTGGATACCCGGGGTCGGATTTCCTTTGTCAATGGTGTTGGCAGAGATCTGCTCGGGTATTCGCAGGATGACCTGATCGGGATGGACTGGTATGCCTGTTTCATTGCACCTGAAGAACAACAACCTTTGCGGGAGCGTTTTGTCCGGATTGTGACCGGGCGGGAGGAATATCCCTTCTATCATGAGAATACCATCTTGACCAGGGGCGGCGGCAAGCGGAGAATTGCCTGGCATAATACTATTGTCCGCACAGATGAGGATGCGATCTGTGGAGTTCTCAGTACCGGCGAAGATATTACCGACCGGATACGGGCCGAAGAGCGGATTCGCCAGAGTGAACGGAGAAACCGTCGTTTTGTTGACCATGTTCCTGATGCCCTGTTCATCCATGATGCCATGGGCAGGATTGTTGATGTCAACGACCGGGCCTGTAAATCCCTGGGGTATTGCCGTGATGAACTCCTGGATATGAATATCCTGGACATTGAACGTGACTATTCCGCTGAAGGCGGCAAGGCCATGATCCGCCGCATCATGGAGAGTCAACAGCCCATGACTTTCCAGGGAACGCATCTGGGTAAGGATGGCCGCAGTTTTCCCGTTGAGGCCAAGGTGAACATGTTGGAAGAGGAGAAAGAGCCTCTTTTTGTTACCGTTGTCCGGGATATCAGTGACCGGTTGCATCAACAGCGAAGACTGCAGGACAAACGGGATCTGCTTCGGGTGATTATTGATTCCATTCCCGATATTATCTGTATCAAGGATGGGCAGGGACGCTGGTTGCTGGCCAATGCATTTGCTCTGCAACTCTTTGGCCTGGAAGGGGTTAATTACCGGGGCAAGACCGACGCGGAACTGGCCGCGTTTACCCCCCTGTGCAAAGAGGCGTTTTCCTATTGTCGGGAAAGTGATGCCCTGGCCTGGCAAAGGAAGGCGCCTTCACGAAGCAGCGAGGTCATTCCTGGCGCTGATGGAAGTAACCGTGTGTTTGATGTCTACAAAATTCCACTTTATCATGACGATGGGAGGAGGAAAGCCCTTGTCGTTGTCGGCCGTGATATTACCGAACAGAAACGGATTGAGGAAAAATACCGGACACTTTTTGAGCAGTCGCCGCTGGCCTATCTGACCTCTACCATGTCAGGAGAAATTTTAGCTATAAATCAGGCTGTCACCAAAATATTCGGTTATGAACCAGAAGAGATCGTCGGCAGAAATGTATCAGAGTTTTTGACCCCCAAAAGCCTTGAGTTCTTTAAGCAGCAGTATCCATTATTTTTACAGGGAATCCCTGTCGCCAGGTACGATTATGAGGTTTATAAGGCCGATGGTACCATTGCCTTGACTCAGGTCTCATCTGCAATCATTCACGATGATATGGGAAATCCTGTCAGTATTCAGCGCATACTTCTTGATGTCACGAAACAGCGCTGTATCGAGGGGAGGATACGTGAGAGTGAGGCCAGGTATCGGCAGTTGTTTGAACGGGCGCCGATGGGGATAGTTCATTTTGACAACGACCTCCGGGTCACGGACTGTAATGATAATTATCTGAAAATAATGCACGCCGATCGTCAAATGACGATCGGGTTTGATATACGAAAGCTGCGGGACAAGAGAGTACTGCCTGTGCTGGAGGCGACCCTGGACGGGAAGGAGGGATACTGGGAAGGAGCCTATCGATCCACTGTCAGCAAGATGACGATCCATGTTTCGGCGCGTACCGCGCCCATGTATGACGGCCACGGCAATATTCAGGGTGGCATGGCCCTTGTCGAGGACATAAGTCTGCGAAAGCAGGCGATGGAGGAAAAAAATCGTCTTATGTCCGCCATTGATCAGGCCTCGGAGACGATTGTCATAACCGATATCAGCGGAAAAATTAAATATGTCAACCCCGCCTTTGAAAAAATGACCGGCTATTCCGCCGAGGAGGCACAGGGGAAAAATCCACGTATCCTGAAAAGTGGCCGCCATGACAAGGAGTTTTATAAAGAGATGTGGCAGACCCTGCGTGGTGGCCGGGTATGGAAAGGACATCTTATCAATAAACGTAGAGATGGCACCTTGTTTGAAGAGGATGCCTCTATTTCGCCGGTGCGCAATCAGGAAGGAGAGATTATCAATTATGTGGCTGTTAAGCGTGATGTCACCGAGGAGGTAGCACTGAAAAAACAGCTGAACCAGGCCATGAAGATGGAGGCCATTGGCACCCTGGCCGGCGGTATTGCTCATGATTTCAATAATATATTGTCTGCTATTCTTGGCTATGCGGAAATGATTGATCTGCAGCTGGCCGAAGACGATCCGGCCCGTGAGGATGTGAGCCAGATTGTAGCCGCCGGCCAACGGGCAACGGACCTGATTCGACAGATCCTGACCTTCAGCCGTCAACAGGACGAGGAACTTCGCCCTGTTAAGATACATTTTGTTATTAAAGAGGCCTTGAAACTGCTCAGATCATCCCTGCCCAGTTCCATTGATCTGCAGCAGAACATTGATCCAGACTGTGGCTCCGTTCTTGCCGACCCGGTCCAGATCCATCAGGTATTGATGAATCTCTGCACCAATGCCAAACAGGCCATGGCTGGAGAGCAGGGAAGAATGATCGTCCGCCTTTCCGAACTTGCCTCTGACGCCACGGCCGCTCTTTCCTGTCTGGGGCCGGGACGCTGGCTTGATCTTGAGGTCTCTGATACCGGTGTTGGTATGGAGCCACAGGTGCGGGATAGGATTTTTGATCCATTTTTTACAACCAAGAAGAAGGGCCAGGGTACTGGTCTGGGACTGTCTGTTGTTCATGGGATTGTCAAAAGTTATGGCGGGGAGATCGTCGTCGACAGTGAGCCCGGGCGAGGAACAACCTTTCATATATATCTGCCGGTGGTTGAAGCGGAAAAAGAGCAGGCAGAGGAAGGAGAGCAGATTCTTTTGCCCCGTGGGGACGAACTTGTCCTCCTGGTCGATGATGAACCGTTACTGGTCGAAATCATGAAACGATTTCTTTCCTTTCTGGGATATGAGATAACAAGTTTTGTTGATAGTCGACAGGCCCTGGAATGGTTTACCCGCCACCCGGATCAGGTCGATCTTGTTATCACGGATATGACCATGCCGCATCTGACCGGGGCCAATCTGGCACAGGAAATACTGGCCATAAGGCCGGAGATGCCGATTATACTCTGTACCGGTTACAGCGAAGTCATGGATGCCGACAGGGCCAAGACCCTGGGCATACGAAAATTTTTGCTCAAGCCTGTTGATAACCGGGTGCTGGCCCAGTCGGTGCGAGAGGTGTTGGAAACCTGATGTATCCGTTGTGCTCTGCAGTCGCCATCTTTTCGTGTTGCCGGCCTGTATTCGGAAATGTCCAGTTGGGAGGCGTTAATTTCTGATTTACATTTTCTTGCGACCGGTCGAATTGTGCAGCTCCGCCGGCGTATCCTGAAAAGGTGTTGTTTCCGTTTGTAACGGAATACCATTCATTGCGGAGGAAAGAGTGTCGTGGATGATCAAGCTGCAAGTGACCGGATTGTAATTGTCGATGATGAACGTGATTTACGACATATCTACAAACGGTTCCTTGAAATAGAGGGCTACTCCTGTCTGACCGCTGGTGATGGAGAAGCGGCCATGCAGTTGCTTGAGCAGGAAGAATGTTCCCTGGTTATAACTGATATCAATATGCCGGGGATGAGCGGAATCGATCTGCTTCGGGAGATAGGCGCAAAGCATCCGCAAGTGGCGGTCCTCATGGTGTCAGCCATCGATGACCGCAAGGTGGCGGTCCAGTCATTGCAGCTTGGCGCCTTTTCCTACATGATTAAACCGGTGAGTCGCAATGAGTTGGTCATCAATGTGGTCAACGCACTGAGACGGCGTTTTCTCGAGATTGCCCACCAACGGCAGAGTGAAAAACTCGAAGATCTCGTGCAGAGGAGAACCAGGAAGCTGCTTGAGGCCAAACAGGAACTGGCTGTTGCCAGCGAGGAGACAGTCCTGCGGCTGGCCAAGGCAGCGGAGTTTCGGGATGATGAAACGGCCCAGCATACCCTGCGCATGAGCCATTACTGCGGAATCATAGCCCGCGGGTATGGCTTTGATGAAAAGAGATGCGAGTTGATTCGTCTGGCGAGCCAGTTGCACGATGTGGGCAAGATCGGTATTCCCGATGCTATTCTACTCAAACCGGGCAAACTGACAGCGGATGAATTTCGCCTGATGAAAGAGCATGCCATGTTCGGATTTCGTATCCTGTCCGATTCCAGGGCAACCCTGTTGCAGGTAGGAGCCATTATCGCCCGGGGGCATCATGAAAAGTATGATGGTTCCGGCTATCCCGAGGGGGTTGCCGGTGAGGACATCCCGATAGAGGCGCGTATTGCCGCCATAGCCGATGTCTTTGATGCCCTGACGACCAGGAGGGTATACAAGGATGCCCTTCCTGTTGCCGCCGCCGTTGATGTCCTGCGCAAGGGCAGAGGGGTCCATTTTGATCCCGCATTGGTTGATATTTTCCTCTCCGAGATGGACGTCGTCAGTAGCGTTCGAAAACGGTTCCGGGACCGTGGTGATCAACCGGGGATAAAGAGCCTGGCAGTGGAATAATTCGATATCACGAGGCGCCGGGTCTGGTTTATCTTAGTCTTTTGTCTGTATCTCGGCGAAATAACGTCGATCCGTTTCGATGATGTGTTCCTTGAGCCAGTGGAGAAGAAAATCGACAACAGCCTCCAGGTCCAGGGTCTGGTTGCGAAATTCTTCCATGAATGTATTGGATTGAGCTATAAAGTCGGCGTGAATCTCCTTGTGTTGTTCAATTTCCGGATGGGCGGCCAGGTATTCCTCTTCATCGTTGAAATGGACTTCCACATAATCAAAAAGCGACAGCAGGGCCTGTTCGAGGGAAAGCCTGTTGTCCTGTTGATTCTTTAATGAATCCAGCATAATCCAGAGTTCAAAAAGATATTTATGCTGGCGGTCGATTTCCGGATGTCCGACGCTGTATTCCGGTTTCCAGATGGCATCAATGTCCATAATGGTCCTCTCTCGTGGTTAGGCGCTGTGTTGTTCCTGCCGGTGCTTGACCATGTAATAGAGTACGGGCACCGCCATCCTGCTGATCAGAAGGCTGGCAATCTCGCCAAACATCAATGAGATGGCAAGGCCCTGGAAGATAGGGTCAGCCAGAATCACCGATGAGCCGACAACCACGGCCAGGGCGGTCAGCAGCATGGGACGGAAACGGACCGCCCCGGCCTCAACCACGGCCTCGGCCAGCGGCAGGCCATGGGAGCGGCGCAGTTCGATAAAGTCAACCAGGATAATCGAGTTTCGCACCACGATTCCGGCCCCGGCCATGAAACCGATCATGGAGGTGGCGGTGAAAAATGCGCCCAGGGCCCAATGGGCCGGCAGGATGCCGATAAGGGAAAAGGGAATTGCCGCCATTACCACCAGCGGCGTGATGTAATCCTTGAACCAGCCCACCATCAGCATGTAGATCAGGATCATGACTACGGCAAATGCCAGGCCCAGGTCGCGAAACACCTCAAGGGTAATATGCCATTCCCCGTCCCATTTCATGGCCGGTTCGGTCTGGGTAAACGGCTGGTGCAGATTGTAGATGACAATATCCTTCTTCCGGCCGCCAAAGTCACGCCCGTCAAGGGCATGGATTTTTTTATTCATGGCCAGGATGGGATAGACCGGGCTTTCGGCCGCTCCCGCCACATCCCCGGTGACATAGATGACCGGTTTCAGGTTTTTCCGGTAGATGGGCTGCAGAACAGGGCGTTGCTCTATTTTGACCAGTTCGCGCAGGGGCACGAGGGGGCCGGAGGGATTTTGCCCGGAGGGAAGGGCGATGTTGAGCAGTCCGTCAATGGTTGAGCGCATGGACAGGGGCAGCCTGAGGATAATATTGATTTCCTCCTTGTCCTTTGGCTGGTGGAAGAGGTCTATGGAGCTGCCATGCAGGCCGATCTGGATGGCACGGTTGACAGCGCCTTCGGAGATTCCGTTTAGGGCCGCTTTTTCCTTGTCCACAAGGACAACCAGCTTGTTGCGGTCTTTCTCCCGGTACCAGTCCACATCGACCACGCCCTCGGTCTCGGTGAAGATTTTTTTAACGGTCGTTGCCAGGGAAACCCGTGCCTTGTCGTCGGGACCGTATATCTCCGCCACCAGGGTTTGCAGGACAGGGGGGCCGGGCGGCACCTCGGCCACTGCAACATTGGCGCCGTATTTTTTTGCCAGGGCGGCAATGGCCGGCCGAACCCTTTTGGCGATGTCATGGCTCTGCTTATCCCGGTCGCCCTTTGGCAGCAGGTTGACCTGGATGTCGGCAACCGTTGGCCCTGAACGCAGAAAATAATGACGGACCAGGCCGTTGAAGTTAAAGGGCGCCGCTGTGCCAGCATAGATCTGATAGTTGACGACCTCCGGTTCCGCACCGACAACCATTGCCATCTCCTGGGCGACGCGGGCGGTATGTTCCAGGGTCGATCCTTCTGGCATATTGAGGATAACCTGAAATTCAGACTTGTTGTCAAAGGGCAGCATCTTGACCTTGACCATGCGCAAATATACCATGGAGCAACTGGCCAGGAGCAGGAACAGGATAGTGGCAAAAAAGAGCAGGCGCCAGGATGCATGGGCCAGCAGCGGCTCCATGAATCTGTGATACAGACGGGTAAAGAAGTCGTCCTGGGCATGGTCGGTATCAACATCTTCGTCGATCTCAATGGCACATTCTTCGGGTCCGCATCCCTTGCGCAGAATATGAATCGCGGCCCAGGGCGTGATGGTAAAGGCGATGAACATGGAGATGATCATTGCCGCCGAGGCGCCCACCGGAATGGGCCGCATATAGGGGCCCATCAGACCGCCGACAAAGGCCATGGGCAGGATGGCGGCAATAACGGCCCAGGTGGCGAGGATGGTGGGATTGCCCACCTCGGAAACAGCCTCGACCGCCACCGTCAGCAGGGGCCGGGACTTGTTGTAGGGCAGCCGCATGTGCCGAACGATATTTTCGACAACCACAATGGCGTCATCAACCAGGATACCGATGGAAAAGATCAGGGCAAACAGGGTGATCCTGTTTAAGGTATATCCATACAGGTAAAAGACGAGCAGGGTGAGCGACAGGGTGGAGGGGATGGCCAGCAGAACAATCAGTGACTCACGCCAGCCAAGAAACAGCAGAATCAGGGCCGCAACACCGACAACGGCGATCCCCATGTGAAAGAGCAGTTCATTGGATTTTTCAGCGGCTGTCTCCCCGTAATCGCGGGTAACGGTAATTGTTACATCTTCAGGAATCACAGTCCCTTTCAGGCTTTCCACCTTGTGCAGAATCGTGTCCACCACATGGACGGCATTGGCGCCCGGCCGTTTGGCAACCGAAAGCGTTACCGCAGCCTCTTCCGGCTCCCCCTTGCCGGTACCGAACAGGACATAGTTCCGCGGCTCCTCAGGTCCGTCGATAATGGTGGCCACATCACGGAGATAGACCGGCCTGCCGCCGTAAACGCCGACAACGACCCGGCCGATTTCCCGGGCTGATTTGAGAAAGGAACCGGTCTGCAGGAGTATCTCTTTGTTACCGGCGAGCAGGTTGCCGCCAATGGCCTGCCGGTTGGCCTGTTGCAGGGCCGGAATCAACCGGTCAATACTCAGGTTTCTGGCCGCAAGTTTGAGTGGATCAAAGAGGATGCGCACCTGTCTGCGATTGCCGCCTATTATCTTTGTCTCCGCGACCTCGAAGATATTTTTCACCTCGTCGTCCACCTGGGCGGCCAGTCTGCGCAAGGCAAAATGGTCATATTTCCGGGAATGAAAGGTGAGGGCCAGGATGGGGACATCGTCTATGGTATGCGGCTTGACAAGAGGTGTGGATACGCCGTGCGGGATATGGTCGAAATTGGTGGCAAGTTTCTGGTTGAGGCGAACAATGGCGTCTTCCAGGCTTTCCCCCACGTAAAACCTGGCCACCAGCAGGGACTTGCCGCGCATCGAGGTAGAGTAAATATATTCGATGTTGGGCAGTTCATAGAGCAGCTTTTCCATGGGAATGGAGACCCGTTCCTCCACCTCCTTGGGCGTGGCGCCGGGCATGGACACCATGACATCGATCATGGGGACCTTGATCTGCGGTTCTTCTTCCCTTGGCAGCAGGTAGATGGAAAATGCTCCCAAAAGAAGAGAGGCGATAATAATGATCAGGGTGAGTTTGGAATCGATAAACATGGATGCCAGCTTGCCGGCAAATCCCTGATGTATTTCTGGTGTCTTATCCATGGATGTTAGTGCATTACGCCTGAATTGCTGTCATAAAAAACAAGAAAATTTCATGCATTAAAAAGTTATTATATCAGCATGTTATCCGGTTATCTTTCGCATGTGCCATAATTGTTGCGCATGCTGTCGGGGCGAATTTATTCGCCTGCAACATGCGCCATTTTATCTGCCATGCCTTTCCCAAGGCGGCTGAAGCCGCCCCTACGGCCATGGGTTGCGGGCAAGGCCCGCTTTAGTTGTCAATCTGTACTTGCTGGCCACCCTTCAGAAGCCGGTTGCCTCGAATGACAATCCGCTCTCCCGCCTCCAGGCCGGAGAGAATTTCAACCAGGTCGTTTTTACGCAGCCCGGTCCGTACCAGCCGCATGTGGACCCGGTTGTCTTCCACCACAAACACCTTTTGGAGCTGACCAAAGGTTACAATGGCTGCTTCCGGAATCATCATGGTTGTATAGGACCTGCCCGGCAGGGTAATGCGGGCAAACATACCTGTTTGCAGTCCGCTGGAATCACCAAGATTGATTTTGATCGGCATGGTACGGGAACGCGGGTCAATGGCCGGGGATATTTCAGCCACCTCACCGGTAATTTTTTTTGCAGTCGCTGGAATTGCCACCTGCAGCCGGTCATGGAGCTTTATGGTCTGGGCATTGTTTTCCGGGATGGAGGTCACCACCTGCAGGTGGCGGTCATCCTCGAGGTGCAAAAGCGGCATACCGGGTGTGGCCAGATCACCGATACTGGCAATTTTTTTGGTGATAACGCCAGCAAAGGGGGCCTTTATCGTCGTATAGGCGAGCATGCTTGCCGCTTCATGATAACCGGCTCGGGCAATTGCCAGCATATCACGCATGGATTTGACTGTTTCCGGTGTGGAGGCATGCTGTTTGAGCAGTTTTTCTTCCCGTTCCAGGTTACGTTTTGCCTGGGCAAGCTGGGCCTGGGCCTGCAGGAGACGGGCGGATATTTCCCGGGCATCGATTTTGACCAGCAGCTCACCTGCCTTGACCCGGGAGCCGAGGACAACCGGCAGTTCCACGATAGGGCCTGATATTTTTGCGGCAATGACCGCCTGGTCCACGGCCTGAACCGTGCCGACGACCTCGACCCGTGAGGACAGGGTTGTTTTTTGGACAGTGGTTGCCTGCACCCGGACCGGCGGCGCAGCCGCCGATTGAGCTGGTGGCGTTTCAGCATGCCCGCAAAGGGGCAGGCCGAGGAGACAGAGAAAAAGAAGAGCAGATAAAGAGGGCATTGGTTTGTTTCAGTTGTCTGTTTTTTTTGTATTCCCTGGTCCATTGTGACGGGAATCAGTTGTTTTGCCAGCGGATTGCCAGGAATTGTGTTCGCTGTTGGTATCAGATGATGACATGGACCGGTCTGTATCTGTTTGGGTTTCAGGAAACTGGGCAAGGCCCGCTGCCCGGCGCAGGTCGGCAATGGCGATTTTGTGAGCGGCCCTGGCGATGGATGCATGTACCAGGGCATCGGTTAGTCGGTTTTCCGCATCCATCAGGTTGGACGCGAGAATGACGCCTTCTTTGAACCGCTCCCGAAAGAGACGGGCGCTTTCCCGGGCAAGCCGCACCTGCTTGTCAGTGACCACCAGCCGTTCCCGGGCCTGTTTAAGCGCCAGTTGCGCCTGCTCGATTTCAAGGGTAATGGCCAGCTCCATTTTCCGTTTCAGTTCCTTGGCCCTGGCCAGCTCAGCCGTTGCGGCGGCAATGGCCGCCTGGGTCCGGTCTCCCTCAAACAGGTTGTAATTCAGGCGCACACCGGCCATCCAGGAGTTGCCGCTGCCCGATTCATTGACAAACCCATGGTCGATCTGGTAGCTGGCGAACAGGTCAGCGGTTGGCAGGTAGCCGGCCCTGGCCCTGGCAAGTTGTTTTTCCGCCGCCTGGATCATGGCGTCCAGGCTCTTTATCTCCGGCCGTTCACCGGGGTCCGGATTGTCGGGAACCTGCTGGGGGAATTGCTCTTCAACATCAAGCTGGACATCATCAAGCCTCAGTCCCAGCAGGTTGAGAAAGGCGCGTTTTGCCAGCTCATGGCCATGATGGGCCTGGATAAGTCGTTCATGGGCGGCTGATTGCTGTACCTCGATATCGAGCAGATTTGCCTTGAGCAGATCACCGGCCGCGTACCTGGCCTTTGCCACTGCAAGAGATGCGGTAATGGCGGTGACAGCCGATTTGCGGGCGGCAACGATTTCCTGTGCCTGGACAATGGTATAAAAACTGCGTACCGCCTGGTCTGCCAGGGTGGACAGGATTGCTGCCTGCTGTTGCTGCCGGGCCAGGTGCTGCGCCTTTGCCGCTGCAAGTCCCGCCTGGTCACGACCGCCGTTGTAAAGGCGGTAGCGCAGGCTGGCGATAAGGCGGAGATTATCGGTTGTACCTGGATCGTTGAAGTTAATGGTATTGGAAAATGTTCCGTGGTTGAGGATGTTTCCAAAGGAAAACATCGGATTATCGGTACCACCATATTCGGCCCCGACATCGAGCCGTGGATAAAAGGCCGCCCTGGCCTGGCTGATGGCTGCCCTGGCTGCTTCTATCCGATGGCGGGCGATTGAGGCATCGGGATTGCCTTTCAGCGCCTGGTGGACCGCTTCAACAACCGTCCATTTTTTCGGATGCACTGATTGTGCGTCCGCGCACCATCCCGGAGCTGCGGCAAGAACCAGGAAGAGGAAAAGTATAACGCTGCTTGAGTTCTTGTGCATAATAAAAATAGAGTTGATTGATGGCGTCGTAAAAACTTCGATCTACTGCGTCGTGTGTCCTGTGACGATTCGTGGGCATACTACATGTATAGTCAAGACCCGCCATAGAACACTGCTCCTTGGAGTCTACGCTTTGCTCCGCTTGAGTAAAATATAGTTTCTGGAGAGATATGTAAGAGTTCAAAGTATAGAGTATCTCCTGGCTGTTGTCCATTTTTTTGTGGGAACAGGCGGCGACCGGTTGCAAAGGGAACTGTGGAGTGAGTGCAGTTTGTGACGGAAAGGAGGGAAAAGTTTGACCAATGATTCGGGAGCAGATGAAGGGATTCATCTGCTCCCTCTGTTAGGCGGTTGTTGTGTATATGCTATGATTTATCAGGATTGTGGGCGCTCACCTTGGAAGTCCGCTACCCTATGTCAAATTCCTGGTGCAGGACAGGCATTTCTACCTGGGTGTCCTTGAGCAGACTGCCAAAGGTGGTCATGGCCTTTTCCTCACCATGGACCAGAAAGGTGGTTTCCGGATGGGTGTGGGAGTGCCAGTCCAGCAGGATTTTCTGGTCGCCATGGGCTGAGAAACCGCCGATGGTATACACCTTGGCCCGAACCTCGATCTCTTCCCTGAAGATTCGCACCTTTTTGGCGCCGTCGATGATCTGCCTGGCCAGCGTTCCCTGGGCGGCATAGCCGACAAAGATAACCGCTGCTTCCCGGCGCCAGAGGTTATGCTTGAAATGATGCCGGATTCGGCCGCCGGTGGCCATGCCGGAACCGGCAATGATCACCGCTCCCTTGACCTGTTTCAGGCCGATGGAGGCGGCAGTGTCCCTGGTATAATGCAGACCAGGCAGGGCAAAGGGGTCGCGGCCGTCCTGGTACACAGCCCAGGTTTCGGTATCAAAACATTCCGGATGGCGTCGGAATATCTTGGTTGCGGATATGGCCATGGGCGAGTCAAGGAAGACCTGGGTGCGGGCTGGTACCACCCCCTGCTCGATACCTTCGCGGAGGTAGTAGAGTATTTCCTGGGTCCTCTCCAGGGCAAAGCTGGGAATCATCACGTTGCCGCCCCGTTTCCCGGTTTCGGTAATCGCGGTGTAGAGTTCTTCAATCGAGGGTTCCAGTTCCTTGTGCAACCGGTCTCCATAGGTGGTCTCCATGACCACGATATCAGCTTTTGGCGGTATGTCCGGGTCACGGAGGATGGCGCGGTTGCCGTAGCCGAGATCGCCTGAGAAGAGTACCCGTCGGTGGCTGTGGTTTTCCTCAAGTTCAAGAAGGATGGAGGCCGAGCCGAGGATATGGCCGGCATCATAAAAGGTGGCCCGGATACCGGGGGCAATGTCAAAGGGATGGATGAACGCACCCACGTCTTCAAAATAATCGAGGCAGTGCAGGGCATCGAGCGTATCGTACAGGGGTTCAATGGGATCACTGTTCTCGTCTTTTTTCAGTGCCTTTCTGGTCCTATATTCCGCTTCCTCCTCCTGGATACGGGCGGAATCGAGCATGACCAGCTTGGCCAGTTCCCTGGTGGCCGAAGTACAGATGATTTTTCCGTGAAATCCCCGCTTGACCAGGAGAGGGATGCGACCGCAGTGGTCAAGATGGGCATGGGTCAGCAGCAGAAAGTCAATGTCGGCGGGATCAAAACCGAAATTATTGCTGTTTTCCTCTTCAATTTCTCTGCCGCCCTGGTACATGCCGCAGTCTATCAGCAGTTTTGTGTCCCTGCACTGGACAAGGTGACATGAGCCGGTGACCCCCTGGTCTGCTCCGTGAAAGGCAAGTTTCATAATGGTTGTTTCCTGTTAAGATTCTTTCTTTTTCCGGGGAAAATCACTTGTTACGCAGGTTGATGGTTACCCTGCGATTGAGCCGCCTCCCTTCGGGAGTATCATTGTCGGCCACCGGATGGGCATATCCATACCAGTAGGGCAATAACCGTTTTGCGGCGATATGAAACCGGTTGCGCAGGTAGCGACGGACGGCTTTGGCTCGTTTTTCCGAAAGCCGGATGTTATAGGCTTCACTGCCGATATTATCGGTGAATCCTGAAAGAACGGCATAGGAATCCGGATGTTTCAGGAGGAATCGTCCCGCTTTGGCAAGAACGGGACGATACTCTTTTTTAATCAGGTATTTGTCAAAGTCGAACAGGACTGTACCAAAGTTTTTTTCGGTGTCAAGATACAGTTTGCCAAGAAGATGTTCCGGATGCTCGGCCACGGTGTCAAAGTCGATAACCTGGGAACAGTTGTTGACCGCAGCCATGTCCGCCAGCAGTTTTTTCTCTTTTTTGCCGCTGGCGCTGCTGATAATTGTGAAGCAGACGTCGTAATTTTTCGCCAGTTTTTTTGTCTCGGCCAGGGGCGCCGGTTCAGGGACCCCTTTTACCCGTGAATCCTTGCCGTCGGTGAATATAAATACCTGGGTACGGCCGGCAATGCCCAGCAGGTGTTCGAGCTTCATCAGCGCTATCTGAAGCATGGGTGGGCCGGCGGGAGAGGTGGGCAGCCGGTCAATGGCAAGGCCGTAGGCCTTTTTATCATAGTTATGCAGTCGGTAGAAAGGGGCAAAGGCCTGAGGTGAACCGCTGAGCCAGAGACCGCCTTTCCAGTGCGGATACAGTCCTGCCTGCCAGTTTAATTCAGGCAGGGATGCGTTGCTCTTCCTGATGATTTCCTTTTCCATGGCCATCCTGGTCATGCCGCTGTCTTTGTACGGCACATCCATGGACGTGGAGGGATCGTAGACAATGAAGAAGTTGTCCGCCATTTTCAGATAAGATGCCTGGGAGGATCCGGCAACCGCAGGCAGGGAAAGGGAAAGGAGAACGAGAGAGGCAAAGACGCAGCAATGAATATATTTCATGGGCCTGTTTCCTGGATGCATGGGTTGGGTGTGGAATGGAGTGTGAACATGTTTCCGTGGACCTTGCTCAAGTATACCTGTCGGAATTGGTCACTGTCAAGGATGGGTCATTTCCATCAGGCCGGGTCCCCGAGTACAATCCTGTCATCTTCTTTTGGAAGAAGAAGCCCCGGATGGTCGGCAATAAATTTTTTTATGGTCTCTTCTTCCCGGTACCTGGTTGTTCGTTCAAGGTGGAGCAAGGCAAGCTGTTTGATATTCTCCTCGTCCATGAGCTGCAGGCAACTTGCCACGGACCCATGCCCTGGTATGGAATCACGCAGGGTAAATGCCTCATGCAGAGCAAGATCACAGCCATGCATCAGTTTTCTGGTCGCCTCAGTGGCCCGGCCATCGCCGCTGTAATAGAGGCGGTTATCACCATCATCGATGAGCAGACCGTAATTTTGTTGGGAGTGACCGCTTATGGCCGCCCGGAGATGCAGCCCTTTTACTGTAAGGGTTTTTCCGGGCGTTATGGTCTGGAACCGCAATGGAAAACGCAGCTTGTCAACAAAGCCGGGGTAGGCAAGTTCCAGGGCGGCGAGGGTTTTTTCTTGCAGGTTTTCCTGGCCGATGAATTGCAACGGTCGGGTTCGGCCCATCTCCCAGAAACGAAGCAGGAGCAACGGCAGCCCCAGGAAGTGATCGCCATGAAAATGGGAGATCCAGACGTTGTCTATGCAATCGGGATCATCACAGTAATAAAAAAACCGGTGCGGCACGGAAAAACCGCAGTCGAGGAGAAAGGAGGTGTTTTTTGCATGCACCAGAATCGAGCAGTTGCCGTGCCGGCTGTCACAGGCCTCGCCAACACCCAGGAAAAGAAGCCGCATCGGTCTAATCCCTCTCCTTTACAGGAATATCGTCGGGGATGGGGATGACGGTTTCAACCAGGCCGCCGAAAACTCCGTCCCGGTACCAGGGGACCTGTTGGATCAGCCTGGAGCCTTTTTTCCTGCGGGTAATATAGACATTGGCCTCCTGGGTCTGCAACTGCCTGCGAATAATTTCGTTGGCCGATTCCGGGTGACAGGAAAACAGGCTGGTGCCGATCAGGGCCGCGCCCCCGCGTTTGGCAAACAGTTCAACGGAGCGCCTGTTCATGGCAACAATGATGCCTTTGGTATCACACACCGTAACAGCGGCCGGATAGTCCTTGTGCCAGTCAAAGGACGGCTGGTTTTTCTCTGTGGTCATGGGCGATTATTCCAATGGGTATAATTAATTTTTGGATTTCATTGTTACAACTACTTGCAGGGGACCGTGGCTGCGGCGCCCTGGCGCAGTTACGACCATGGATCATACTCCTTGCCAATGGGGGGTTGCGGAAACCGAACCCGATGTTCCAGTTCATCCACCGCAAAGGGAAGGAACGAAAAAAGGGCCTGTTCCATTTCCCGGCAGCGTTCAAAGTTTTCCCGGATAAGCGCGTGCCGATGGGGATCATTGTTGCCGTAATGGCTGATTATATATTGCAGCCGTTCTTCCAGACTGACAATCTCGGTGTGCCGGACCCTTTTATCGGCATAATAGACAATTTCACCGGTCGTAAACATTCCGTTTTTGTATCTTTCCGGATCATGCCCGCTTAAGATAACGTGCTCTCCCACGATCCGGGCAATGCCCGGATATCCGTGTTGCAGACATATCTCAGCACCCAGGGCGGCATGGTCACAGCCGCTTTTCAGGCACGGGGTTTTGGCAATATCATGGAGCAGGGCCCCGGCAATAACCTGCTTTTCGTCCGCAAGCCGGGCAGGTCCGGATTCATCGGCCAGCCCACAGAGCAGAGCATCGGCCACCCGGGCGACAACCAGAGAGTGGTGGCGGATATTGTCCAGCATTTCATATTCATCCATGAGTCGGATGCAGGTGGCGAGGTCGGGAACAGTCATGCCGGCTCAGCCCCTGGCGCTGTATTCATGGACGCAATCAACAACAATTTTGACCTGTTCCGGCGGTGTCTGCGGGACAACCCCATGGCCAAGGTTGAAAATGTGGCCCCTGGCGCCGCGGGCGTCATCTATCAGTTTTCTGACCCGGTTTTGCAATTCCTTTTCCGGGAGAAAGAGGGCCAGGGGGTCCAGGTTGCCCTGGACCGCGTGATCGCCCACCCGGGCCACGCCATCCTTGATGTTGATTCGCCAGTCAAGACCAAGGACATCGGCGCCGCAGGTACTGGTATGTTCAATCAGGGTAGCGCCGTTATTGGCAAAGTAGATGATGGGCACATCGGTTGTCCGGCGCAGGTCACTGATGATTGTCTGCACATAGGGCAGGGCAAAGCGGGCATAGTCACAGGGGGCGAGAATTCCGGCCCAGGAGTCAAATATCTGCAGGGTCTGGGCCCCGGCCCGCGCCTGGGCCTGCAGGTATAGACTGGTGCAGCGGGTTATCTTTTCAAGAAGGGCATGATAGAGCTGCGGCTGCCGAAACATCATTTTTTTTGTTTCCAGAAAAACCTTGGACGAGCCGCCTTCAATCAGATAGGTGGCCAGGGTGAACGGGGCCCCGGAAAAACCGATCAGCGGTACCTTGAGTTCCGCCCGCAGCAGTTTTATGGTCGCAAGGACAAAGGGCATGGTCTCCTCCGGATCGGGAATGATCAGACCATCGACATCTCTTTGTTCGCGTATGGGGTCGGGAAAGACCGGACCTTTACCCTCGTGAAACTCCAGTGTCAACCCCATGGCCTCCATGGGAATCAGAATATCGGAGAACAGGATGGCCGCATCCATGCCAAAGATGTCAACCGGTTGCAGGGTAACCTCGGTACAACGGGCCGGGTCCTTGCACAGGTCAAGAAAGGTGCCCTTGCCCCGGGCCCGGACCTCGAGATACTGCGGCAGATAGCGGCCTGCCTGCCGCATGATCCAAATGGGGGTGTAGTCGGTTTTTTCGCCTCGGCAGGCCTTAAGAAAGGTGTCATTCATGGGTTCTGGTTTCGGTTGGAAATTTTTTTAGTAAACGCTTAAACGCTCAAACGTTCAAACGCTTAAACGCTTAAACGCTTAAACGCTCAAACGCTCAAACGTTCAAACGCTCAAACGTTCAAACGCTTAAACGCTTAAACGCTTAAACGCTTAAACGCTTAAACGCTTTCTACTTCGGTTGGTAGCTGCAAAAAGGTTCCGGGGCCAGGTAGTCGCCGCTGACCGCATAGGCCCGGGCCCGGCAGCCGCCACAGACATTGACGTATTCACAGCGGCCGCAGCTTCCCTTGTAGCTTTTAAAATCACGCAGTTCATGGAACAGGGGTGAATTTTCCCAGATATCCTGAAATGACTGCTCTCGTATATTGCCTGCGGCCTTGGGAAAGTAACTGCAAGGCAGGACATTGCCGTCCACGTCGATCAGGCAGATCAACTGACCGGCCAGGCAGCCCTTGGAGCCGCCGGTGGAAAATTTCAGGCTGCGCCGTTTAAACTTCTTCCCCTCCTCTTTTGCCCGCTGGAGTACGATCCGGTAATACTGGGGGGCGCAGGTGGGCCGCACTAGCATGTCCGACTCCTCTTTTTCCATGTCATAATGCCAGTTGAGCAT
>Ga0256831_1000512_pt1 | contig 19960 bp, 17 predicted proteins | sample 132544metaG_FD_189087 | JGI IMG/M metagenome (GOLD analysis project Ga0256831, IMG submission 189087) | Hydrothermal vent microbial communities from Lau Basin, Pacific Ocean - 132-544 | ecosystem: Environmental > Aquatic > Marine > Hydrothermal vents | place: Pacific Ocean: Lau Basin | collected... | reverse complement strand
TAAAAGATCCTTTGGATGCCATTATCGAACAATTTAACGAGCGGTGGTTCAGCGGTTGGGAAGCGACTCCGGAAGACCAACGTATTGTGTTGTTGCAACTGATTCAGAAAATCAAGGAACACCCGGACTATCAAAGTAAATTTGCCGATAATAAAGACCGCCAAAACCGTGATTTGACCTTTAAGAAAATTTTAGATGATGTGATGTTGAAAAAACGCCGCCAAGATGCCGATTTATACAAACTTTACAGTAAAGACGAAGGTTTTTATCGTGCCTTTTTTGATACGATGAAACGTTTGACGGAAATGGATTTGCCGGATGCCGGATAACAAACTGACGTTGTTTTATATAATTTAATAAAAGCTTAAGAAAATCATTTTATTTAAGTAGCAGTTTTATTAAATTTAAGCACTAATTAATTAGTATTTAAACGCTTAAAAATATTAATTATGAAAACAGCTGCTTTTTTTTTCACACTAAATTTTTTATTATCCGGTTTTATATCTGCTCAACAAACCTATGTCCCGGATAATAATTTTGAACATTACCTCGAAACCCATGATGCTGCCGGCCATACCGTCCCTGTAGGGGATGCCAGTAGTATGGGTAACGGGGTGGATTATGATGATTATGTTTTGACATCGCGGATAAATTCTGTGACAAAATTAAATGTGGCAAGCCAAAATATTGCGGATTTGACCGGTATTGCCGATTTTCTAAATTTGCGAATATTATATTGTGATGATAATCAACTTAGTAGTTTAGATTTATCCGGGAACACGGCTTTACAAGAAATCCATAGTCAAGATAATCAGTTAACGGAGTTAATATTACCCCAAACTACTCATTTAAAGATAATAAATTGTGAAAATAATCAATTAACCAATTTAAATATCACTCATAATACCGCTTTACAAAATGTTTATTGTTCTAATAACCAAATTACACAATTAGATATTACACAAAATATAGCATTACAAGGTTTGACATGTTCTAATAATCTGCTTACTACCTTAGATGTAGGCCAAAATACCAATTTAGTCGGTCTGTCTTGTGAAAATAATCAATTGAACGATTTAGATATTACGCAAAATACTTTATTGGAATCATTAGATTGTGGCATAAACCATTTATCTCAATTAAATCTTACCCAAAATATCCATTTAGTTTATCTGTATTGTTACAATAATCAACTCACTAATTTAGATCTTTCTCACAATGCAAATTTAAAATTTATTGATTGTAGTTCTAACCAACTGACCAGTTTAAACCTCTTAAATAATTCAGTATTAGAAACACTTTTTTGTGGTAATAATCAATTAACTCAAATAGATTTTCCCCCCCATCCCGTTTTACAGGCACTTTTTTGCAATAACAATCAATTGACCGATTTAACGCTGCCGCAAAATTCCACTTTACAATCAATTGACTGTCATGGAAATCAATTAAGCACCTTAAATGTTATTAATTGTTCTGCTTTAAGGTCACTGTGGTGTTCTAATAATCAATTAACTACATTGGATATCTCGCAAAATTCTTTATTAAGGTTTTTAACTTGTGATAATAATCAAATAACTAATTTGGAAGTGACCCAAAATAGCAATTTAGGAGAATTGACTTGTTATAATAATCAATTAACCAATTTAGATTTGACGCAAAATAATACATTATTTAATCTCACTTGTTATAACAATCAATTGACTAGCTTAGATATGAGCCATAATCCGGATTTGATTACACTTGATTGTAAAAATAACCACTTAACCCAATTAGATTTAAGAAATGGTCAAAATATCCATTTAGTTGGTTTTGATACTACATCTAATCCTGATTTAACCTGTGTTTTTGTAGATGATAAGGTTTATATGACTAATCATTGGCCTAATGCGATTGATAGTAGTGCTCATTATGTTGAGACCCAAGCAGAATGTGATGCTCTGCATTTGGATGAAAATTTTGAGGCGCTGATCAAAGTTTATCCTAATCCCTTTAGGAATTATTTAAATATTGAAGTTCCGGATAAAACCCGGATAAAAACTATTAGCCTTGAAAATATACAGGGACAAAGACTTTATCAAACGGAATTTTTGCCGTCCATTGATTTAAATAATTTGACTGCCGGTTTTTATTATTTAAGTATTGAAAGTCAATCCGGTCAGCAGGCTGTATTTAAGTTGGTAAAAGAATAAATAGGCAGGTAACCACAAATGTTCCGTTTTTTATAGTAATTGCATTTGGTTTTAAGGTTTGTCATTTCGACAGGGCTTTGCTGACGATAGAAAGCAACACGACGAAGAATCTCTAAATCTTAAATGAGATTTCTCAGTCGTGTCTCCTTCGAAATGACAAAATAATGTATGAAGCGCTATGTCATTCCGAACGAACGAAGCGAGGAGGAATCTTTAAATCCTGAATTAGATTTTTCGTCGTCCATATGGTCGTGACTCCTTCGAAATGATAAAAGTGTATATGAAGGGTTATGTCATTCCGAATGAACGTAGTGATAGCTTGTCCCGATACATCGGGAAGGAATCTTTTTCTATCTTAAGATTTCTCACTAGGTTCGAAATGACAGTCCGATGTCATTCCGACAGGGCTTTGCTGACGATAGAAAGCAACAGGACGAAAATCTAATAATATAAATGAGATTTCTCAGTCGTGCCTCTTTCGAAATGACAAAATAATGTATGAAGCGCTATGTCATTCCGAACGAACGTAGTGAGAAATCTCAATTAAATCATATGTGGTATAATTAGATTTCTCGTCGCTCCTAACGTCACTCAGTCGAAATGACAGGGGTAGTGATTTCTCGTCGTCCATATGGTCGTGCCTCAGTCAAAATGACAAAAGAGATTTCTCCTCGTTCTTTTTTTCCTTGTTCGAAATGACAAGGGGTTTTTATATATCTTTAATAAAATCTTGATGTTCTTTGAATACTTCTTCGAGTTTGGGCATGTTTTCGTTAAAAAACCGGTAGATATCGTGCCATGTATCTTTATTGTGGATGCTTACACCGGGTAATTCTTTGTAAATACGGCTGATGATTTTACCATTATCGAGCCGGTATTCAGGATCAAAAATTAAGCCCGGAACCGCTTCGGTGAGAAGCGGTTTTAGGGCTAAAAATTTGTCGAAATAAGCTTCGCGAAATAAGGGATCTTTCATTTCAATATCAATCATAACAGCCGCTTTTTTGCGATCGGCATGAAATTTAAGCGACAGATCCTTTATTTTGGTGTTATACAGTAACCACTTGCGCGGAAAGGATTTGCCAAAACTGGTCCAAAATTCTTTCCGTAATCGTGCTGATTCTTCTTTGCTAAACAATCTAATGATTTTTAATCAAAGTTTTTTTCAATCAATTCTTTGGCTTTGTCAGCATATTCTTTTGGCACCAAGATATCGACATCGGCAATAGGGGTATCCGGAAACAAGCTATTAGAGTTAACATTGCTTAACTGTACCGGGATGTTTTCGACTTCCAACAAATTTTTGATGAGCTGGGCTTCCATGCCATCTTCGCAGCTCCATACTTTGATCCATTCGTAATTTTGTTCTTGATTATTCATATAATGCTAATATTTGATTGGTATGTTCTTTTGTTTTTACTTTTTTAATAATATGTTCAATTATGCCATTTTCATCAATAATGAAAGTTGTCCGGTGTACCCCTTCATATTCACGTCCATACATTTTTTTAGGTCCCCACACACCATATAATTTGATAATCTTTTTTTCTTCATCGGGAATAAGTGAAAATGGAATGTTGTATTTTTCTTTAAAACGCCGTTCTCTTTTTTCGTCATCGGGGCTAACACCTAGTACGTCAAAACCTTTGGCCGTCAGTAAATCGTAATGCGTTGCCAAGTCAACAGTTTCGGCAGTACATCCGGGGGTTAGAGCTTTGGGGAAAAAATATAAAATCAATTTTTTCCCTTTAAAATCGGTTAATTTGACGGTTTCACCCATACAATTCTTAGCTTCAAAATAGGGGGCAGGATCGCCTACTTTCAGGTGTGTCATAATTGTCTTACTTTTGTATTTATACAAAGATACAAAATAAATGACGAAAAAAGAAAAAGTAAAAATTATCATGGATACTTTACAAGAATTGTATCCCAATCCGCCTATTCCGTTAGATCATACCAATACTTTTACCTTTTTGATTGCAGTTTTACTTTCGGCACGGACGACCGATAAAATGGTCAATAAAGTGACCCCCGAACTGTTTCGTTTGGCAGATAATCCGTACGATATGCAAAAATTAAGTGTCGAACAAATACGGGAAATTATTAAGCCGGTGGGTTTGTCGCCGCAAAAAGCCAAGGCTATTAAAGGTTTATCGGAAATTTTGGTCGAAAAATACCAAGGTAAAGTGCCACATACTTTTGAAGATTTGGAATCTTTGCCCGGTGTAGGCCATAAGACTGCCAGTGTGATTATGAGTCAGGCATTCGGACAGCCTGCTTTTCCGGTCGATACCCATATACACCGCTTAATGACCCAATGGGGCTTAACCAATGGCAAAAGTGTTGAGCAAACCGAAAAGGATGCCAAGCGTTTATTTCCCAAAGAAAAATGGAACGATTTGCATTTGCAAATGATTTATTACGGGCGCGAATATGCGCCAGCCCGCGGTTACAGGCCGGAAAAAGATCTTATCATGCGACGACTCAAACCGGCAAAGAAAGCTTAACGTATTTTTAAATATTAGGTGTATTTACAAAGTAGGCAAGTTGATGACTAGTATTAAATAACTAAAGAAGCTGCCACATTGGGCAGCCTCTTTGGCGACACTTATTCTAACTAGTTATGAATCAGAATAAATTTATCTAACATTTTAGAATGGACCACTTGCATGGCTTGGCTGTAAGCAATGGCCAGTGCAATACGCCATTGAAGTTGGGGGGGCATAGGATAGTTTTGAGGCATAAGCTTTTATTTTTTTAATATTAACGCCCCAAATTTTGTTTTAGTATATTTTGTCAGATAAATTGCACGTTATTTTTTTGAATAATTTTTCGTAAGTTAATCAGGGCATACCGCATGCGTCCCAAGGCCGTGTTGATACTGACATTGGTTTTTTCGGCAATCTCAATAAAAGACAATTCGTCATAGATCCGCATCTTTAACACTGTTTTTTGGTCTTGAGGTAATTGTTCTATAAGATGTCTAATTTTTTTTACCATTTGCTGATGGATCATTTGGTTTTCGGCATCTAAAGCTTGATCATGCAGGATGTCAAACATAGAGAAATCTTCTGTGCCATATACATTTTTCATTTTATTTTTCTTGCGGTAATAGTCAATAATTAAGTTATGGGCAATACGAATAACCCAAGATAAAAATTTCCCCTCCTCAATGTATTTGCCTTTTTTGAGGGTTCTGACAACTTTAAAAAGGGTGTCTTGAAACAAATCTTCGGTGAGTTCGCGGTCATGAACTTTGGAATAAATAAAACCGAAAATTTTGTCGCGATGTCGATTTAAAAGTGTTTCTAAAACTTGTTCATTGCCTTGGATGTAGCTGGCTACCAATTCGGAATCCGAGTAATTTTTTTTTGACATATTTACATTTTTTTTGAAGGTGAACAAATCACCTTGGATGAATTTTGTTAATTTAAAAATGTAAATATGTGCTTATAGGCAAAAATGGTTTTGGTTTTACAAGGCTAAAATAAAGAAAAAAATTATAATAACAAGTTTTTGTTGTGAAAAATTAAAACTTTTTGCCAGAAAAACAAAAGCCCTGCAAATATGCAAGGCTTTTAGTAAAGATATAAAAATAAAGTGCTATTTGGTTTGCGCTAAAATAAATTCTTTGTTTAAGATAGCAATATTGCTTAAAGAAATTCCTTTAGGGCATTCTACTTCGCAAGCGCCGGTATTGGTACAGCTACCAAAACCTTCGGCATCCATGACTGCCACCATATCTTGCACACGCTTTGCGGCTTCGACCCGGCCTTGCGGCAATTGTGCAAATTGTGCCACTTTGGCTGAAACAAACAACATTGCCGAGGCGTTTTTACAAGTTGCCACACAAGCCCCGCAACCAATACAAGTAGCTGCATCAAAAGCATTGTCGGCATCTTTTTTAGGAATGGGAATGGTATTGGCATCGACTGTGCGGCCAGAGGTGTTCACCGAAATATAGCCACCGGCTTGTTGAATGCGGTCTAAGGCACTGCGGTCCACAATAAGGTCTTTGATCACCGGAAATGCATTGGCACGCCAAGGTTCTATGGTTATTGTGTCGCCATCTTTAAAGCGGCGCATATGCAATTGACAAGTAGTTGTTAATCTGTCCGGTCCGTGTGCTTCGCCATTGATATATAATGAACACATACCGCAAATACCTTCGCGACAATCATGATCGAATGCCACCGGCTCTTCGCCTTTGGCAATTAATTTTTCATTGAGTAAATCCAACATTTCCAAGAAGGACATATCAGATTCAACACCATCTATTTGATAATCGACCATTCGCCCTTTGGCATTTGGCCCTGCTTGTCTCCAAATTTTAAGATTTAGTTTCATAATATTATTTATAACTTCTGGTTGTTGGTTTTACAAATTCGAATATCAGCGGCTCTTTATGTAAAATTTCGTCGCTCATATTGACATGCTTATGATATCTTTCGTAAGGTTTGGCCGGGTATTCCCATGCAGCCACATAAGCATAGTGTTCGTCATCTCTGAGGGCTTCGCCATCAGGGGTTTGGTATTCTTCACGGAAATGGCCACCGCAAGATTCATTTCTGTTTAACGCATCGAGTGCTAAAAGTTCGCCTAATTCTAAATAATCGGCTACATATCCCGCTTTTTCAAGTTCGGGGTTATAATCGTTGGCTTTTCCGGGAACGCGTACGTCTTTCCAAAATTCTTTGCGTAATTCTTGTATTTCTTTAATGGCTTCTTGCAAGCCTTGGGCATTACGGGCTAATCCGACTTTGTCCCACATGATTTTTCCTAATTTTTTATGGAAATAATCAACCGAATGGGTCCCTTTATTGGTAAGGAAGAAGTTGATTTCTTCCATTACTTTTTCTTCTGCTTCATCAAATTCAGGCGTATTGGTTGGTATTTTCCCTTCACGGATATAGTCTGCCAAATAATCGCCAATGGTGTAGGGAAGAATGAAGTAACCGTCGGCCAGGCCTTGCATCAGCGCAGAAGCACCCAAACGGTTGGCACCATGGTCGGAGAAGTTGGCTTCGCCAATGACAAACAAGCCGGGCAGGTTAGATTGTAAATCATAGTCGACCCATAAACCTCCCATAGCATAGTGGTTTGCCGGATAAATCATCATAGGTGTTTCGTACGGGTTATCATCGGTAATTTTTTCATACATTTGGAATAAGTTACCGTATTTGTCTTCAATAATTTTTTTGCCCAATTCACGAATTACCTCTTTCGACGGATTTTTAATTCCTTTTAAATGGGCTTGTTCTTTGCCATAACGTTCAATAGCTGTGGCAAAATCTAAAAAGACTGCTTCGCCGGTTTTGTTAACACCGTATCCGGCATCGCAACGTTCTTTAGCAGCTCTTGAAGCGACATCACGCGGTACCAAGTTCCCAAAAGCGGGATAACGTCTTTCTAAGTAATAGTCACGATCTTCTTCGGGTATGTCATTGGGTTTTAATTTGCCTTCGCGTAAGGCAACGGCGTCTTCCAGTTTTTTAGGCACCCAAATACGTCCGTCATTTCTTAAGGATTCGGACATTAAGGTCAATTTAGATTGGTGTTCACTGCTTCGCGGGATACAGGTCGGGTGAATTTGTACAAAAGCCGGATTGGCAAAATAAGCGCCTTTGCGGTGTGCCCGCCAAGCAGCTGTGGCATTAGACCCCATGGCATTGGTCGATAAGAAATAGACGTTGCTATAACCACCGGAAGCAAGGACTACGGCATGTGCCGAATGTCTTTCGAGTTCGCCTGTAATTAAATTCCGGGCAATAATACCGCGGGCATGACCATCTACGACGACCAAATCAATCATTTCGTGACGGTTGTACATGGTCACTTTTCCCCGTGCAATTTGTCTGTTTAAGGCAGCATAAGCGCCTAACAATAACTGTTGGCCGGTTTGTCCTTTAGCATAAAAGGTTCTGGATACCTGAACACCCCCAAAAGAGCGGTTGTCTAAAAGACCGCCATAATCGCGTGCAAATGGCACCCCTTGCATAACGGCTTGGTCTATAATAGAGCCGGAGACTTCGGCCAAGCGGTAAGTATTGGCTTCGCGACCGCGATAGTCGCCTCCTTTAATGGTATCATAAAATAAACGCCAATCGCTATCACCGTCATTTTGATAGTTTTTTGAGGCATTAATACCGCCTTGTGCTGCAATAGAGTGGGCGCGGCGTGGCGAATCTTGAAAAGCGAAAGCTTTGACGTTATACCCTAATTCGGCCAATGAAGCCGCAGCTGATGCACCGGCTAAACCGGTTCCTACCACAATAATGTCTAAATTTCTTTTGTTGGCAGGACTGACTAAACGAATTTTATTTTTGTAAGTGGTCCATTTGTCGGGCAAATCGCCTTGTGGAATATGCGATTTTAATGGTGCCCCTTCTTTTATATTGATTGTTGACATAATTAATTATTTTTTAATTGAAGTAGAAATAAATAGCAATGGCAGAAAAACCGACAGCAACGATAACAGCTATAATTTTGCCGGTAATATCTAAAGCTCTGTTGCATTTTTCACGCGGTATTCCCAAGGTTTGAAAAGCCGATTGGAATCCGTGGCTTAAATGGACGCCCAAAGCAATAAAAGCCATTACATATAAAATGGTATAGTAAGGGTTTTTGAACAAACGAATAACCAATTCGTAATGGTCGGGGACGTCTTGTGTTTTAAATGGCACAAAATAGTTAAACAAGTGAATGATTAAAAACAGGAAGACAAATAAGCCGGTCCAAATCATGTTGCGTGATGCCCAAGAAGAAGCGGCACCCGGATTATTGTTTACATATTTAACCGAACGTTTGCTTTTGTTGGTCCATTCCAAATAAATACCCATCCCGATATGAAAAAGAAATGTCAGAAACAAGATGGGTTGCATAATTTGAATAAATGGATTGGTTGCCATAAATTCGACAGCCGCATCAAAAGCTTCTTTACCCGGATAAATTAAGGTCAAATTAATAGCAAGGTGCAATAACACAAAGAGTACCAGGAACAAACCCGATAGTGCCATCGCTACCTTTTTAGCTACTGAAGTTTTTAAAAGAGTCATAATTGATTATTTTTTAGTTTAAGACAAAGATACGATTTAATATTGCCGAAAAATTGATAAATGTCATATACGGTTATTTAGTTTTTATCTAAAAAACATAAATAAATTACATTTTTATCCGGTTGATTACGTAATTAGTTTTTATCTTTACTGGAATAATTTATATCTGTTTTATGCCGCAAAATAATTATTTAAAAGCCTTTGAGCAATATGTCAGTCTAAAATACCGAATTTATGATGGTATGTTTTTAACGCTTCCGTTTAAGGGTGTCAAAAGAAGTGGCTCGTTACTCCCTTTGTTTAATGAGGTTTGTCACCAAGGTTATGCCCAAGAGCTGTCTCCTGATGATATAATTGAGCGTTTTTTTCAACAATATTTACCGCATTACCCTACAAAACAGCGTATCGATTTACTTTTCAAATTTATACAATACATCGAGAGAGAAGTCGTTTTATTTGATGCCATAGAGGATGCTGCCTTTACTAAAACACATCCTGTAAAGGGTCCCGGGACACTCGTTAATTTGACCGAAAAACTTTTGGATAAACATCAAATAGAGGCTTTGCAAGACTATTTTAAAGACTTTAAAGTCCGGCCTGTTTTAACAGCTCATCCCACCCAATTTTATCCCGGCAGTGTGTTGGCTATTATTACTGATTTAATTAAATCTTTGCAAAAAGATGATCTGTTTGACGTCAATACTTTATTGGCACAATTAGGTAAAACCTCTTTATTTAAACGTAAAAAGCCTACACCTTATGAAGAAGCCTTGGGTATTATTTGGTATTTGGAGAATGTTTTTTATACCGTTTCGGCAGATATTTATACTTATATTGTTAATAATATTTATGATGGAAAAGCGGTTGAGAATGAGGTGATAGACATAGGTTTTTGGCCCGGTGGCGACCGCGATGGCAATCCTTTTGTCACACCTGAGATAACATGGCAAGTAGCGGTAAAATTAAAACAAAGTATTGCACGCAATTATTATAAAGATTTAAAAGCTTTGCGCAGGCGTTTAACTTTTAAAGGTATTGAAGAGCAAATAAAAAAATTAGAACATTTAATGTATCAAACCGCTGTTGACAGCGATGCTAAAAGTTATGTGCCTTTAACAGATTTTAAACAAACACTATGGCAAATCCGCGCAATTTTAATACAAGAAAACGAATCGCTATTCTTAGATTTATTAGACCGTTTTATTCATAAAGTCCATTTGTTCGGCTACCATTTTGCCATTATGGATATTCGTCAAGACAGTCGCATCCATCACCAGGCATTTGAGGCCATTATTCCTCTGTTACAAGCTAAAAAAAGCTTGCCGGATGATTATTTACTATTGTCTGAAGATGAACAATTGCCCCTGTTAAGTCAATTGAACGATGTTATAAATGTTAATGATTTAAAAGATGAAAACGCCGGTGATATTTATCAAACTTTGGCTGTTGCTCATAAAATTCAACAAAATAACGGCCCAAAATCCGTGCACCGGTATATTATCAGCAATACCCAATCGGCTGTAAATGTGATGGAAGTTTATGCTTTTTTGAAAACCAGTGTTTTTCATCAGGATATGTCTATGGATATAGTGCCTTTGTTTGAAACCATTCCGGATTTGGAAAAGGCAACTGACATCATGCAAAAATTATATGAATTGCCGGCTTACCGGCAGCATTTGCATAAGCGGGGTAATAAGCAGACCATTATGTTAGGATTTTCTGACGGAACCAAGGATGGCGGTTATCTCATGGCCAATTGGTCAATATATAAAGCCAAAGAACGCTTGACCCAATTGGCGGAAAAATATGGTATTACGGTTATTTTTTTTGATGGACGCGGTGGTCCGCCGGCACGCGGTGGTGGTAAAACCCATAAATTTTATGCTTCTTTGGGTCCGCATATTTCAGACAAAGAAGTGCAATTAACCATACAAGGACAAACCATTAGTTCTAATTACGGTACAGCTCCGGCAGCCAAGTACAATTTGGAGCAATTGGTTACCTCAGTTTTTTATAATCGACATAAGCAACAAAAGGTGCTACAACCGGCAGACCGTGTCGTTTTGGACGACTTGGCTCAAATAAGTTATGAGGCTTATCAAGCATTTAAAAAACATCCTTTATTTGTGCCTTATTTGACGCAAATAAGTCCGTTAAAATATTTTTCAAAAATGAATGTCGGAAGCCGGCCAAGTAAACGGGGACAGTCCACTGAATTAAAATTTGAAGACTTGCGTGCTATTCCATTTGTAGCTTCCTGGAGTATGCTTAAACAAAATGTCCCCGGCTTTTATGGTCTTGGGACAGCCTTAAAAGTTTATGAAGATCGTGGCGAATTTTACAAAGTCAAACAAGTTTATGCCGATTCGGCTTTTTTTCAAACCTTGGTCGAAAACAGCATGATGTCTTTGGCCAAATCATTTTTTAATTTGACTAAATATATGGCTAAAGATCCGGTTTTTGGTCCATTTTGGGAAATGATTTATCAAGAATACCAGCTGGCCAAGCGTCTGTTGCTTAAGCTGACCGGATACGACCGGCTGATGGGGACTGATTTAATCCGTGAAAAATCAATCGAAATGCGCGAACAGATAGTTTTGCCGCTTTTGACTATTCAACAATTTGCCTTACATCAAATACGCCGTTTATCTCAAAAAGAAATAGTTAACGACGAAGATATTAGGGTTTATGAAAAATTGATTATCAGATCTTTGCTCGGCAATATAAATGCCAGTCGAAATTCCGCATAAAACGTTTAAAAATAAACACAATGGATACAAAAAATAAAGGATTTAATACCAAGCTTGTTCATTCAGGTGACTTTGATGATGCTTTTGGCGCTGCCGTACCACCCATTTACCAAACATCGACTTTTGCTTTTAAAAATGCCGATGAAGGAGCCGCAAGGTTTGCCGGACAACAAGACGGCTTTATTTATACCCGCCTGGGCAATCCGACCATAAAATCATTAGAACAAAAATTATCCGAATTGGAAAATGGTGCAGGTGCCGTGGCATTTGCTTCCGGCATGGGGGCGGTTAGTTCTTTGTATGCTGCTTTGCTAAAATCAGGCGATCACATGATTGGCTCTTCAGCACTTTATGGCCCATCACGTTCATTAATGTCCACCTATTTTCATGATTTTGGGATTGCGTCAACTTTTGTCGATACATCAGACTTGACAATGGTAGAAAAGGCGATACGTCCCCGTACCAAATTGATTTATGTGGAGTCGCCTACCAATCCGACTATGGTATTGACCGATTTGAAAAAAATAGCGGAATTGGCCCACAAAAAGGGTATTTTATTGGCTGTTGACAATACTTTTTCCAGTCCGTATATTCAAAAACCTTTGGATTTAGGTGCAGATATTGTTTTACATTCCTTAACTAAATTTATCAATGGACATGCCGATATTGTCGGTGGTGCTTTGATAGCGAAAGATCCTGAAACAGTAAAACGTTTAAGAAAAACCATGGCTTACTTTGGTGCCAATATGGATCCACATCAAGCCTATATGGTTATCCGTGGCGTTAAAACCTTAGCGTTACGAATTGAAAAAGCCTCTGAAAATGCGCAAAAAGTGGCAGAATATTTAGAAAAACATTCCAAAATAGCTTGGGTAAAATATCCGGGGCTCCCATCTTTTCCGCAATATGACTTGGCCCGTCAACAAATGAAATTGCCCGGTGCTATGATTAGTTTTGGCGTAAAAGGTGGTTTAGCCGCCGGCAAGAAACTTATGGATCAGGTTCAATTGGCGCTATTGGCCGTGTCATTGGGCGGCGTAGAAACCCTAATACAGCATCCTGCCTCTATGACTCATGCCGGGATGAGTGCTGAAGAACGATTGCAAGCCGGTATCACGGATGATTTAGTACGATTTTCTACCGGTATAGAAGATGTAGAAGATATCATAGCGGATTTGTCACAGGCTTTGGCACAAATTTAAGTTTATTTGGCTTGACTAAGCCAAGCATTATAATATTCTTTTTGCCCGGTCACTTCTTTTCCCAACCAATCAGGTTTAGGAAAAGGCGTGTTTTCAGTGGGCAATTCAATTTCTGCTAAAGTTAAACCGGTATGTTCGCCTAAAAATTCATCCACTTCAAATTTTAATCCGTTAGGGAGTGGAATAATGTATCGTACTTTTTCTATCACCCCCGGCTCTGCTAAATCTAACAATACTTGCGCTTCCTCAAGGGGAATTTCTTTTTCCCATTCAAAACGGGTAGTGCCTGAGGTATTGCTGCGCCCTTTTATGGTAAGAAACCCTTGCCCGTTTTGTATACGGATACGTACTGTACGGGCAGGGTCACGATTTAAATAAGCTTGAATAATGTGATAGATCCGATCGGCTTCTAATTTGTAATCATCATTTTTGACTAAAAATTTACGCTCTATTTCTTTCATGTGTTTCAGCTTTTAAAAGTGCCAAATCGATGACTTCTTCCATTTTTTTGACATAATGAAATGTCAAGCCTTTGATGTATTGCGGATTGATTTCGGCCACGTCTTTCCGGTTTTGTTCCGACAAAATAATTTCTTTAATTTTAGCCCTTTTGGCTGCCAGTATTTTTTCTTTAATGCCCCCAACGGGCAATACTTTGCCCCGCAAGGTTATTTCGCCGGTCATGGCCAAATGTGGTTTTACTTTACGCCCTGTCAGTGCCGAAACCATAGCAGTAAGCATGGTAATGCCGGCCGATGGTCCATCTTTTGGGGTCGCCCCTTCGGGAACATGAATATGGATTTGGTATTGCTCGAACAGGCTAGGGGATATGCCAAATTTTTCACTTTTGGCTTTGATATATGCCAAGGCAATTTGCGCCGATTCTTTCATTACTTGTCCCAAATTGCCCGTGAGGTTTAGTTGCCCTTTACCTTTTGCTAAAATGGCTTCGATAAAAAGAATATCTCCGCCGACACGTGTCCAAGCCAAACCGGTGACAACGCCGGGCACCTTGTTATTCTCGTATTCCGCAATATTAAATTTTGGCTTTCCCAGTATTTTTTCGATTTCTTTTAAAGAGGGTTTTTTGTCATATGCTTCATCCATAGCGATATGTTTGGCAATATGACGGACCACTTTGGCAATCATTTTGTTTAAACCGCGCACACCGGATTCGCGTGTATAAGATTCAATAATTTTTTTGAGTTGTTTCTTGCCCAATTTCAAATCTTTGTCTGTTAAGCCGTGTTCTTTCAGTTGTTTGGGAAGAAGGTGCCGTTTGGCTATTTCAATTTTTTCTTCAACGGTATAACCACTAACCGGAATAATTTCCATACGGTCTCTAAGTGCCCATGGAATATCGTAAAGATAATTGGCCGTTGCTATAAACATAACTTTAGACAAATCGTAACCAATTTCTAAAAAGTTATCATAAAATGCCTTGTTTTGTTCCGGATCCAAGACCTCGAGCATAGCCGATGAGGGGTCTCCACGGTGACTGCTGCCTAATTTGTCTATTTCGTCAAGGATAAAAACAGGGTTAGATGCCCCGGCTTTTTTAATAGATTGAATAATGCGGCCGGGCATGGCGCCAATGTAAGTTTTCCGGTGACCGCGAATTTCAGATTCGTCTTTTAAGCCACCTAAAGACATCCTGACATATTTGCGGCCCACTGCTTCGGCTATGGATTTGCCCAGAGAGGTTTTGCCCACTCCCGGCGGTCCGTAAAGGCATAAAATAGGTGATTTCATGTCATTTTTAATTTTAAGGACAGCCAGATATTCAATGATACGTTTTTTAACATCTTCCAGCCCGAAATGATCGCGATCTAAGATTTCTTGAGCATATTTAAGGTCAAGTTTATCGCGGGTAATATCTTCCCAAGGCAAATCGAGCATTAATTCCAGATAATTGCGTTGAATGCTGAAATCCGGCGCTTGCGGATTCATACGTTTTAGCCGTTGCAATTCTTTATCAAAATGGGCTTTTACTTCGGGTTTCCAATTTTTGGTTTCCGCTTTCTTTTTGAGCTCTTCAATTTCTTGTAAGGGACCGATATCGCCCAATTCTTCTTGAATGGTGCGCATTTCTTGATGCAAAAAATATTCACGGCTTTGTTTGTCTAAAACCTGACGGGTTTTATTTTTAATGTCGTTTTTGAGTTCGAGGCGTTGCACCTCTTCATCCAACATTTTGATAAGCCCCAGTGCCCTTTCGGTAAAATTGTCAGTTTCGAGTAAAACTTGTTTTTTAGCTACATCTGTTTCTAAATTAGAGGTGATGAAGTTGACTAAAAATACCGGACTGGTAATATTTTCGATGGCAAAAGTAGCTTCTGAAGGTATATTTTGATTGAGTTTTATGGCTTTAATAGCCAATTCTTTTATGGACTCAACGATTGCTTCAATTTCTTTGTTGTGCTCAGGATATTGATCAGGCAGTGGTTTAATTTTGGCTACAATATATGGTGATTCTTGTATAATTTTTTCGATATGGAATCGTTTAATGCCTTGTATGATTACCGTCAGATTACCATCGGGCATTTTGATGATGCGTTGTATCTTGGCAACCGTGCCTGTTTGATAAATATCTTGCGCTTTCGGGATTTCGATACCGGGATTTTTTTGGGCAACCACGCCAAGAATTTTATCTTTTTTATTGACTTCTTCAATGAGTTTGATAGACTGGTCGCGTCCCACCGAGATGGGAATGACTACTCCCGGCAACAAAATATTGTTACGCAGGGTTAAAATAGGTAATTGTCCGGGAATGTCTGTGTTTTGCAATTTTTTTTCGTCTTCAGGACTGAGCAGTGGGATCAATTCTGCTTCCTCGTTAAGCATGTCAAAAAAAACTTGTTCATTTATGGTTTTTATGTTTTTTGCCATTTTTTATAATTTTATTTTTTTAAACAAAAATCAGACCTAAGGTTTATGTTTTTGCTTATTTTTGTTTAATAGATTTTTCGAAAGGAATTCTATTTAAAATACTTCTTGCCAATGTTACTTCATCGGCATATTCGAGTTCTTCGCCTATACTAATGCCCCGTGCAATAATTGAAATTTTGGGGTGATGAACCGGCAAATTTGAAATTTTGCGATACAAATAGAAATTAGTAGTGTCACCATCTACCGTCGAACTTAAGGCCAAAACTATTTCGTCAACATTTTCATTCTGTAGCCGCTGAATTAGTTTGTCAATCGTTAAATCTGAAGGACCTACTCCTTCCAAGGGCGATATTAGTCCGCCCAACACATGGTAAACGCCTTTAAATTCGCCGGTACTTTCAATGGCCATGACATCCCGGATGTCTTCGACTACACAGATTAATTGATGATTGCGCAACGGATTGCTGCATATATCGCACACTTCTTTATCCGAAATGTTATGGCATATCCGGCAATGTTTAATGCCGGTACGAAATTTTTGTATGGCCTGTCCTAAATTTTGACTTTGTTCTACCGGCTGTTTCAGCAAATGCAAGGCCAGCCGGAGGGCCGTCCGTTTACCGATACCGGGCAACTTGGCTATTTCTTCGATAACTTCCGTTAAGAGTTTTGATGGGTATTCCATAGCTTGCAAAGTTACAAATTTTAACAATAAATAAGGTTTTATTTAGCTACTTGTATATTAAAAAAGGAGGCTGCTCTTTTGAGCTAACCTCCTTACTTAGTCATTTATAATAAATATTTAGTGGCAACCGCAACCGGAGCCGCATCCGCAACTATCTTGACTGCTATGACTATGCCCGTACATTAAATCTTCGGGTGTGGCTTCGCGTTTGTTAACCAGTTTGACTTTAAAAATCAGATTTTTACCGGCCATCGGGTGGTTGTGGTCAATGGAAACGATTTGATCATCAAAGGATAGGACGGTAACTGCTAATGTTTCGCCATGGGCGCCTTTGGCATATAAGGTCATGTTTTTTTCCAGAGGGATATTACCCAATTGATTCTGGGGAATATGTTTTATCGCATTTTCGTCATAAGGTCCGTAAGGTTGTTCTATATAAATTTTTTGTTCTTCGCCTACCGGAATTTGGGCAATTTGCTCTTCCAAGGCAGGTAAAATTTGATTTTGTCCAGTTAGTATTTCAATGGGTTTTTGTCCATAGGTATTTTCATAAATTTCATTGGTCACCGCATCTTTTACAATGTATTTAAAGGACAATATTTGGGGTTCGGTTGTGTTCATTTTGATTGAAGTTTAAATTCTGTAACAAAAATAACATAAAGTGATGCTTAATTATTTTTTTTACATAGATTTTTTTTATACACCATATAATATAATGTTATTTATATTTAGAGAGTACGTTTAATGATTTTATTTTTTAGATAATTTATAAAATGCTTTAGCTTTGATTTATTTTGTGGAAAATAAGCTTCATAACCATTATATTTGTTATATTGATATTTGTTTAAAATATTAACCTTATAATCATTGTAAACAATATGGTGTCTTGAATTGTTTGCCATTAATTTCAGGTCTTTAAGTGCAGATTTGTAAGTGAAATTTTCGCGAATTATAACCAATGATAAGTCGGCATATTTTATCAATTCGTTGGCATCATTAAGTAAACCCAATGGAGGGCTGTCAATTATGATATAGTCATATCTTTTTTTTAATTCTTCAAATAATTTGCCGCTATGGCCTGTCAAAATCAGTTCGGAGGGATTTGGCGGAAAACCACCGGAGAAAATTATGTCTAAATTTTTGATTTTGCTTGGCACTATAATTTCCGCTAATTTAGCTGTTCCGCATAAAAATTCAGAAATTCCTTTATGTTTTTGCATGTCTAAATCAGTAAAAATTGACAGGAAGTTAGGTTTTCGTAAATCGAATTCCAATAAAATAGTTTTTTCATTGCTTAAGGCCAATGTTTGTGCCAAATTGGTACTGACAAAAGTCTTTCCTTCATCGGGCATTGTGGAGGTAATAAGGATAGTTGTATTATCTTTATCCTTGTCTGTTTTGGGAACTAAAAAGCGTAAGTTGGTTCTTATGGTTCGAAATGATTCTGAAATAACTTCATTAGGAAACTTGACAAAGTTATAGGGTTCTTTTTTGTGCCAATGGTAAATTTGACCAACAACCGGATAATCCGTTATCGTTTCTACTTCTGATATATGATAAACTTTATTTTCAAAAAAATAAATCAGGCCAATAATGACAGCGGGTAATAAAAGACCTAAGACAAAAGCGGCAAAATAATTGATTTTTCTGTTTGGGGCAATAGGTGTTTGCCCTATATCTTGCGCCTTTTCCATTATTTTAATATCAGAAACATTGGAAGCTTTTAAAATTTCGGCTTCGTTTCTTTTTTTGAGCAAATTGTTAAAAATATCCATTTTCAGATCGTATTGTTTTTTGATGCTCAACAATATTTGCTTGTCGTTGGGTAATTTGCTAATTTGATTTTCTAATAATTGTTTTTTTTGAAGAAAAAATTCTTTTTCTATTTTCAAATTTTCGATAGCTGACAAAATTGTTTCTTTTAATGATTTTTTTAAATTACTTAATTTTAAATTTATTTTGTCAATAACACTCGTTTTGATTTTGTAATTTTGTAATAAACTTTTCTTTTCTAAGCTAATATTGGTAATGTCGTTTACTTTGTTAATGATGGTCGGGTCTGAAATGCCCATGACACTTGGTGCAGGAATTTTTTCAAAATCAGAATTTGTTTGCAAATAGTGAAGGAGTTGTGTGTAATATATTTTTTTTAATTGGATTTTATTAAGTTGGCTATCAATGTCATAAACTTGTGAAAATAATTGTTGCGTAGGGTCGTCAATATTTAGGATGATTTTTTTATTGACAAAACTTTTTAAGCGTTCGGTAGCTACTTCCAATTCATTTTTGACAATATTTAAAGTCGAATCAATAAAATGAATGGTGTTGATGGCAAATTGATTTTTGTCAAGGAGTATTTGTTTTTTTAAAATTTCAGTTGTTGTATTTAAGTAATCTGCCAATTCATTTTTATTGCTTCCTTTTAATTTAAGGATTAATATATTTGAATTTTTGCTCAAAGGTTTTACATATAAACTTTTTTGATAGTAGTTTGTTGTATGATTAATATTTTCTAACCTTAATATATAATTATCATTGGTTGAAAAAGATTGTGTTTTGTTACGTTTGATACGGCCTGACAATAATGGCATTCCTATTTTGTCTTCAAATTTGAAGTTTTTTTGAAAAAAGACAGCCGGTATTTTTTTTGTGTCATTATTTTTGTAATTATATAAAGTAAAAGTTTTTTTAGTTGGTTTAACACTGAGTTGAAAATGTTGATTGTCTAATATTTTTATATGAACAGGTTCATTTATAAGTTGATAAGAATTGGGTGACATTTCAAAAATAAAAGGGGTTTTATGATAGAGGTTCACAATATAATAGGGCCCTGTTTTTTGGTATTTAATATAATTTTTGAGTTGTTTCACCACTTTTTCATTGTGCGAATGCAACTTGAGCATGGTTTTGATTAAATTTGCTTTCTTTTCCCCTTCTCCCCAATTAAAAAACAAACTGTTTCCGGCCTTTAAATAAGGATTTTTTTCGTTTCTGACAGATATATAACTATGCAATTCATAAACATTGGGTTTTCGTACATTTAAAAAATGTGCAATAGCCAAAAAAAACAATAAACTGAAAATAAACCAATACCAATTTGACAAATATTTTAATAACAAAAATTTATAATTTAAAAAATTTTGATCAGATTCAGGTTGCATAGGATATTTTTCCATATTGGTCTATTTAA
>Ga0256831_1000511_pt1 | contig 20002 bp, 20 predicted proteins | sample 132544metaG_FD_189087 | JGI IMG/M metagenome (GOLD analysis project Ga0256831, IMG submission 189087) | Hydrothermal vent microbial communities from Lau Basin, Pacific Ocean - 132-544 | ecosystem: Environmental > Aquatic > Marine > Hydrothermal vents | place: Pacific Ocean: Lau Basin | collected... | reverse complement strand
TACGCTCTTTTGGCAATCTTAGAGAGTGTATCACCACTTTTGACGACTACCACACGCATCTCCGACACCCTGGTAGAAACCTCTTTTTTGATCGATGAAGTATAGTCGGAACTTTTGTCTTTCTTTGTCTTCATGTCGCTGACGATATCCCCGATCTGCATGGAGAGATTTGCCAGATCATCATAGCTGTTCGCACTCTTTTTCACAACAACTTTATTGTAATGATCCACCTTTTTCCCGTTTTTGACCTTTTTCGCTTTGACACTGTCCGCGTTTTTAACTTTGCCTGAAACTTCTGGTTCAACATCGTCTATTTCATCGACTTCCGCCAGATTCAGCGCCGCTACAAGTGCATCCTGTTTTTCAGCTTTTTGGGCAGGTGCTTTTGCAGTCTTCTCCTGCGGCTGCTGTACCGCTGTCTGTGCAGGTGTGGCAACCGGTGCTTTTTGCGCATTGCTGTTTTGCATTTGTGCCATCAGCATTTTGACAATCTCCTGCATCTCTTCCTGCGTATACATTCTCTGTTTCGGTGCGTCCGTATTTTGCGCTGCGGTCGGATGCACACTACTTTCCGTTGTCGTACCCTTTTGCGCTACGGCAGCAGCCGGTGTTGCAGGCGCGGCAAGTTGCGGATTTTTTGCAACAGGCTGAGGCAGCGGTGTAGTGTCAGCTGCTTTGTTTTGTTGCAAATAGCGGTATCCGAACAATCCCATAAAGCCTACCACACCCAGCAGTACCACCACCAGCAGAAACTGTATCAGTTTGGAAAGCATGCTGCTTTCACTCTTTTTTTTCGATTGTTCCTGTCCCGAACCGTACGACATGAAATCGTCTTCAATTCTTTCTCTTTTTTTTAACATCATTACCCCTTTACTTTACATTCTCTTTTTGTACGACTGTTGTCAGTCCTAAAAGTTTCCAGCCCTGAAAACCGTCGCGATAATAGACGATTTTTTGTGCCGGATAACCATACTTCAACAACCCTTCTATCAATCTGCGCGACTGATCGCACCAGACACCGTTATCGAACACCGCCAGCTCTTTGGCTTTGGAAAAATCCCATTTACCGTCTTTGCCTGTTTTCATCCCCAGCAGACGAAATACCTTTTCCGCTGTTTTTTTGGTTCCTGAATCCATCACCGTATAGGGAATATTGACGGCGGAAGGAATTGTTTCCAGTTCATACCAGCTCTTCAGCCGTGCATCGATCACCACCCCTTTACCGGAATTGACCCGGTTTTTCAGGAAATGTGCCATCTCCACTTCGGCGATCGTTTTGATCTTGTCGTTGACTTTCGTCGGATGGATACAAAACGGCGGACAAGCGCGGGATGTCTTGGTGTAGTCATCCGTCAGCCGGTTGGTCGTATCCTGAATACGTCCTATTTTGACTTTCTGCCCCAAATGACTTACATACAGCCAGGGGATATCCGGCGTAATCTTGACCAAAACGTCGTCGCTTTGTGCCTGCAAACTGCTTCCGATCAGCATCACCGATGCCATCACTGCTATTACCTGTTTCATGATCTCTTCTTTCGTTTCATTCCCTGAATTTCTTATTTGACATTCTCTTTTTGGACAACCGTCGTCAAACCGAGCAGTTTCCATCCCTGAAAACCGCTGCGGTAATAGGCGATTTTTTCTGCCGGATAGCCGTATTTGAGCATTCCGTCGATGAGCCGGTGCGACTGGTCACACCAGACGCCGTTGCAAAATACCGCCAGTTCTTTGGCTTTGGAAAAATCCCAGCTGCCGTCTTTACGTACCTGCATCCCCAGCAAACGAAACACCTTTTCCGCTGTCTTTTTGGTTCCCGATTCCATTACAGGAAAGGGAATATTGATCGCGGAGGGAATCGTTTCGAGTTCATACCAGCTCTTCAGCCGTGCATCGATAACCACCCCTTTGCCACTGTTGACTTTCTCTTTGAGAAAGCGTGCCATCTCCACTTCAGCAATCGTTTTGATCTTGTCGTTGACCTTCGTCGGATGGATACAAAACGGCGGACAGGCGCGGGATGTTTTGGTGTAGTCATCCGTCAGCCGGTTGGTCGTATCCTGGATACGCCCTATTTTGACTTTCTGCCCCATATGGTTTACATACAAATAAGGGATATCCGGTGTAATCTTGACCAAAACATTATTGCTTGTAGCCTGCAATGTACCGGACGTCACGATTGCAGCGATAAGCGCCGTACCAATCTTTTTCATCATCTCTCCCCTTAATAATCCGCGACTATTTCGCTGATATGTACCGCTTTGTTCATCTCACTGAGCAAGACAGGATTGCCTTCGACGATTGCCTGCAACGCTTTTTTCCCCGGCTTCTCATCGAGATAGATCGGTTTGAGCTTTTGCCAGAGTGTATCAACTCTCTTCAGCTGTGCAATCATCTTCGCGTTTGCCGGTTTCGGCAACTGATGCGCAGGATCACCTTTGATCAACATCGTCAGCGCAGTATCAAACTGTGAGACAGTCTCTTTCAGTTTTTGACTATTTTGCTTCGATGCCACTTTCGCCAGTATCAGCAGCTTCTCTTTGGTCATCTTCTGTGTCAGCATACGCTGTCTGCCTGCTATATCGACAATATTGAGTCTCGCCTTTTCCATAAAACTCTTTTTTCCGCCGCTTTTTTTGAAAAGTTGTACCAAATGGTGTGATTTTTGCAAAAGCGCTTCATTGTGTTTGACCACATAGGCAAGCGCTTTGGTATCTTTTCCGTTGCTGTCGATCACTTTGCGGACATTTGCCGCAAACGGTTTCCACGCAGCCCTGACTTCACCGAGATACGCCGTGACTTTCGGATCTTTGGTCGCTTCGAGTCCCAGTGTTTTGTCACCTTTGGCAAATCCGTCCAGCGTTTTTCCATACAGTGTATAGGCGTTTTGCAACCGTTTTTTGTTTTCCGCCCGGTCGATATTGAGAGAAACCAGCAACGCCAGTTTGGTCATCTTCTGTGTCAGCATACGCTGTTTTCCGGAAAGATTGACGACATGGTTTTCACTGTTTTTATGTTTCATGAAACTGTTGACCAGAGAAGAGAGTTGCAGTGCCTGCTTCTCACGCTGAATCGATTTTTCATACTTTTTCACCGCTTTGTTCATGACAACAAGCAGTGTGTCCAGCTGTGCGATGGTCTTTGCCATCAGTTTGGGATTTTTCGGCGCTTTTGCCAGTGCAGGTTTAATCTCCCGCCACAGTGTATCCCCTTTTTGCAACTGCTTTTTGATCCCCGGCAGTTTCGTTCCGACAAGTCCAAGCGCTGCATCTCCTTTTTGAAGCCCTTTCAATATTGCCTCGAACTCTTTTGCCGTCGCTTTGAGATCTGCCCGGTTCTTTTTGGTGTCAATACCTTCTGAAATGAGCAGCAAATCTTTTGCCATGCGCTGTGTCAGCATACGCTCTTTCCCGCTCAGGTTGATCGCCTGGGCTCTTCTGGATGTTTTCTGCTTCGTTTCGGAAACGTACATCGTTACCGCTTTGTGCATCTCTTTAAGAAGCGTCAGGTTATTTTTTTCAAGACGTTTATAGGTATTTTTGTCCGCTTTTCCGGCAATCACTTTGCCAATGTCCCTGTCGAACGCTTTCCAGAGCTTGAGTACTTTTTTGAGCTGTACTTTCACTTTCGGATCCTGACACGGTTTGAGTCTGAGCGATTTATCACCATGCAACAAGCCGTTGAGTGTTTTGTCGAAAAGTGCCCTGCTCTTTTTCAGCTTTTCCAGATTTTTTTGCGTATCGATTCCCGCATCTACCAGCAGTGCCTCTTTGGTCATCTTTTGCGTCAGCATACGCTGTTTTCCCGCAAGGTTGATACTAATCGCAAGTTCTTTGGTCGTCAGTGCAAACGCCGACGGTGCAAGCAACAGTGCTGCTACTATCCATATCATCAGAGTTCTCATCATGAAGCCCCCTGTGCTTTAGGTTTGATCGTCGTCAAACCGAGGATTTGCCAAAACTGCATACCTCCACGGTAGTAGAGAATCTTCTCTTTGGGATATCCAAGTGCAATCAAATGTTTCATGAGCGTTACCCCCTGCTGACACCACGGACCGTTGTCGAAGACCAGCAACTCCTGTGCATCGTCGAAATGCCAGCCATCTTCATCCAGTTCCGCACCGAAAATGGTAAAAATCTGATCTACGTAGGGATTTTCCTGATGTTGCGCAAACATGGAAAATGGAATATTGAGTGCCCCGGGAATCGTACCGTTTTGGTACCATTTGGGCATTCTCCCGTCAATCAGCATCCCCTCGTTTTCACTCACTTTCTCTTTGATGAAGTTGATAACATCCAGTTCTGTCACTGTTTGCACCCCTTTGATCGGCTCAAACGGCTGAATATTAAACGGCGGTGTCGGTCGCGATGTCTTCGTGTAACTGTTTTTCAGTTTGTGCGACGTATCCTGAATACGCTCGATGCGTATATTTTCCCCGTTAACATCTACATCGACATACGGCAATCCTTCCACTATATTGACTTCCCTGCCGTACAACAGACCCAGCCCGCACAGCAGAAGCAGCAGCGGTCTTAAAAATGCAGATTTATATCTGTACCCCATACTTTTCCTTTCTCTTTACATGTTTTGATGAGACTATAATCGTCCTGAAAAACTATTTTTTTAGGGCTTTTGTCACCACACTGGCGAAACAGCCAAAAGTTTGATGTAGTAATTCATAAAAACGTAAAACGGTCGATTTAGCAACATCAGTCATGACGCAAAGAGGAAAGATATATGGCACTATTTTCAAAAAACAAACGTAAACAACAATATTTCAGTACGGCTACGATCATCACACGCGGAACCTATTCCAGAGGCGGTTTCATCGGCGATGATTCTATCCACATAGACGGTACGATCTACGGCGATGTCAAAGTCAACAATGTCGTCATTATCGGTGAAACCGGCAGGGTCAACGGCAAAATCCAGGCGAAGCAGATCATCACCAGCGGTATCTGTCAGGGAGATATCCTCTGTGATTCGATCGAACTGCTCGAAGGTTCCCGCAGTCTCAGTAACATCAAGGCAAACAAAATTCTGCTCAAAGGCGCACTGAAAGGGAAGATCGTCTGCGGCGGTCTTTTTGTACATGAACACGCTGCAATCGAAGCGGACATAGAGGCAAAAAATGTCAGTGCGGGTGGAAAGATCAAAGGCAATATCATCTGCAAACAGCTCAAAATTCTCAATACAGGCTATCTCAAAGGCAACCTGTTCGCGGATCGTATTATCAATGAAGGCGGACACGTGGAAGGGTTCATCGGCAGATATTCCGAAATGGTCAAAGAGAACCCGCAGTTACGCCAGTATGAGCATGTTTTCAACACAGGTACCGAAACCATGCTGCTCGGTCACAACGACTACTATGTCGATGTCAAAGAGGAGCTTGGTAAAAGCAGTTCCGCGCAGAGTGAAGAGTGCATCGACGCGGACTTTTATATCGAGGGTTAAGAGGGAATATCCCAGAGCCGGTGCATCATGAAACGCACCGCAGCTTCATATTCCCGCTCTTCATGAAGCTGGGGAAATCCCGGCTGGCGTAAAAGCATACCATAAAGCGTCTCTTCATCTCTGCCTGCAAACGTAATCTCTTCATGAAGATAGAGTTTAGCCAAAAACCAGAGCATCAGAAATCCTGTCGAATAGCGGTTGAGATGCTCCCTGCTAAACGCTTCAAAATCTTTCGCACCGCTTGCCAGATACTCGTCGATGATGACATCGATCACCCCTGAAAGTTTCTCCAGCGGCACCACATGAAAAATCAGCCGCGCCGGTTTTTGGTTTTGGCTATACTCTGTTCCCAGAAAGAGCCGCGCCGCTTTGGCAACCGGTCCAAAAAGATTGGTGCGCAATCCCACCAGTCCGATATCTTCATGATGGTGTCTGCCGCACCCTTTCAGACAGCCGCTGAAGCCTGTGGTGATCTGCTCTTTTTCCAGTCTCTCCAGCGGCAGAAAAGAGGTCTCCTCTTTGACACTCCAGAGAGACAGTGCACAATAGTGACTCCCTGCACAGGCAGTTATATGAGAAGCGCCGGGAACTTCATGAAAATCGGCTTCAGGCGTTTTCAAACCGAGCAGATAGATATTTTGATCCACACCGAGTCTGATCTCCAGTGCATTGTCCATAGCATATTGCGCAATCCGCGCCAGCTCCGCAACACCGATCCGCCCGAAACTGCTGCGGTAACAGTAACCGAAACGCCCGTTTTTCAACTTTTCAAACGTACGTTTGGTCACCTTTTCAACGGACAAAGTGCCTGCGCTCTCCAGACGCTCAGGGTAAAATACACCGATCTTTTGGCGAAAATCGTCCATACCGATCGCTTCAAGCAGATGAAAGAGGCGCGTTTTGGCACGCGATCCCCGCAATCCATATTGACAATAGGCACGGGCAACCGCTTCAAACATCGCCGCTACCTGCTGCGGCAAAACGAATATATCCGCATCTTTGGCAACTTCCGAATTTTTCCCACCCAGACAGACGTTAAAACCCCGTTCCCCCTCTTTTTGTGCCGGAGCGAAGAAGAGGTCGTTGCTGTAAAAATGGAAACTGCTTTTTACGGTTGCACTGATCGCTGTGTTGAATTTTCTGGGAAGCATACCCATCCACGCTTCTTTATTTAAAAAAAGCGCCTGCATCTGTGTTATGAGCGGATAAACTTCCAGAAAACTGCTTTCATGAACTCCGTCATACGGATCGGTAACGATGTTGCGAAAGTTGTCCGTCAGTGTCTGAAGCGTCGTAAAACCCGCCTCCTCTGTTTTTTCCCAGGCGTTAAGTACATTGTCGGCACGCAATCCGTGCAACTCGATCTGCCCCCGTGCAGTCAGCAGCAATTCACACCCGTACACTTCGGCGACAGCAGCCAGTTTCAGCAGTTTTTCCGGTGCAACCCTTCCGGCAGCAATACGCAAGCGTATCATGAAGTGTTCGGGACGCAGTTTGATATTGTAGATACCGTAATTTTTCAGATAAAAGCGATCCGCTTCGCTCAGATCGGAAAAGTCTAACTGCGAAAGATGTGTGCGAAAATCGTATGGTGAAAGTGCTGCCTTGAGCTGTTCTATCTTATTGCGCTTCACGGGGATACTCCATTATGAAAGACTATTCGAGATCTCCGTACAAAAAGAGATAGATCGTATCTTTATCACGAAACAACAGGCAAAGCCGGTGGTGTTTTGGATCGGCGGTATCATACGCTTTTGTCAGATAAATCCAGGGAGATTTTTTGATAACGGCAACCATTTCATCATCGACTTTGGTCAACTCCGCCGGAATCTCTGCCGAAGTGATCTTTTGCATATTGCATTTTTTTGTCAGTTTGGCAATAAGCGCCTGCGTATTTTCAGGAGCGACTTTGATACTGAAAAGATGGGGCGAGTGAGGAGCTTTATAGCGTCTGAGTGAGAGATCGGTAATGGAAGACGGCACAGGATCATTGACATAGCGTTTGAAAGTAGGCTCCGGTTTTCCCAGATAGTAAGTCCATCCCTCCAGAAAAATTAAAATGACCATCAGCAGTGCCAAAAAATATTGCGGCAGATATTTTATTTTAAGCATAGAATTTCCCCTTCTCTTTTGCCAGTGCTTTAAAACGGCTCTTCTCCTCAACCGATGCAAAGCCGTTTTCAGGAATATAGTATGACTTACCGTCCTGATACAACATAATAGCATCTCCCATCCCCACAACACCTTCTATCTGCTCCCACGGTGTAAAAAGTCCGTTTTGCTCCAGCCCCTTTTCATTCACTGTAATTTCAATATTTTTATCTTTAAAAGGAGAGTTTTCAAATTGTGCTTTTGCCCTTCTTTTCACCAGCCACTTTTTGCCAACATACCAGTAGAAAAGCAGTAGTGTGGAGAACATCAAAAGAGCGACAGATCCGCCTTTGAGTGCAGCGACGACACCAAACTGTGCCAATGCGACAAAAAACCAGCCGATATAGCGTTTAGCCGAGTGCTGGAACTGGTACTTATATGCATTTTCAAAGGAGTTCTCGAAATTTTTACGATCCCAGAGATAGGAGATTTTAATGGGTTTAAATGTGGTCATCTGACGATTCAATATAGAGTTCCTCTTTTTTCAGACACCCCTCTTTTTCAAGATCGGCAATCAGCTTGAGTGTTTTTTCATAGGTTTTTTCATACAAGGCACTGTTTATGGCATACTTTTTTTTCTCTTTTTTCGCATACCACCACGCCGCTGCGATGGATGCGGCAAAAAAAGAGTAAATATACCACTGCCACTCTTTAAGATCCAGCAGAACAATAAAATACTGCACCGAAAAGAGTACAAAGAATTCTACCGAAAAGATCAGTACCAGTGTGGAGCTTTGTTCAAAATCGAGGGTATATTTTTCAATTTCCCGTAACAGTGCAAGGTTTTTATTGACCTCTTCTGCCTTTTTTTTGCAGGTATCCGGTAAATGACTGAAATCGATATCGCGCAGATGGATATTGCTTAAATTGTATTCCACATTGGTTTGCATATAGTCACGCAGAATCTGCGGCTCTTTTTCCAAAACTTCCGCAATCTCTTGCCGGTCAGGATGCTCTTTTCCTGTAATCTTCTGTATATCCTGTAAAACGAGATTATACAACCCTATATTTTGAATTTCTGAAATAACTCTGTCGAAGTTGAGCAATGCAGTTACCTTTATTTTAAAACTGTTGTGATTTATTAGCGAACCAACAAAAAAGAAGAAAGTTTGTTGGTTCGGTGATAAACCACAATGCAGGTAAAAACCTGCATTGGTGACTATTTTTTAAGTGTTTTTACCACTGCCGGCTGTGGTTCAATACCATATGTAGCAGTTTCATCTTCTGCAGGCAGGAAGATACCGATCAACCCTTTGACTCCGACAGACAGCACTATATTGCTCAGGAAAAGAAGCCATGCAACCACCAGCATAATCGCACAGATTGCCGCAAGAATCATGAAAGTATGATACTCTCCGTTCATGTAAAAGTGTCGTCGCAGCATACCGTCCAGTCCTGCCATACCCATAAACGCCCCCATACCGATACCGCCGATCAAATGCAGCCAGTAGTGTGCATTGGAAAGCTTCGAGGAAAAGAGCCTGGTATTGTTCGTAAGCATCGGCCACAGTACGTACACCGCACTGTAAAGTGTCATATAAAGCCCGACAATCAAAGCGACATGCACATGCGCACCGATAATCCACTGTGTATTGTGCAGAATTCTGTTCATACCCATATCTGCCTGAATAATCGCAGCAGGTACAGCCAGACCGAAACCGACCAGTCCACCGAGCAGATATTTCAGTTCCATTGTCATTTTCAGCGGTCTTGCTTTCCAGAGTGTCACCAGTGTGATGAAAAGTGCAAGTCCCTGTGTCAACAACTCAAATGCCGTTACCATTTCACCTGAGATCAGCTTCATCATTTCAGGCTGTCCCTGATCACCGAGAAGGTGATGCGACCATACCATCCATGAAACAACCAGTTCAAGCAGCAAAGCGGCTCTCGCGACGTTTTCCATAAAAAGTTTCTGACCGGTAATAATCGTCGCCAGCAAATACCATGAACCTGCAACGTAAATCAGTACCAGACCGTCGGCAACCAGATCAAGTCCCCACCAGAAAAAGTTTTTATAGAGCAATGCGTCGATTGCGTGTACATCCCATGTTGCACCGGATGCATCTGCCAGCAAATAGACCAGTACCAGTATACCGGCACCGAGAATAACCAGTGCATCGAGAAATGTATCTACAGTACCACGGAAAATAGCAACGACAGGCAAAGAGAGTGCCGGTTCTTTGGAATACGGCGGTTTACCCATCAGCTTGTAGATCAGGTTCAGCATACCGTCGATACCGAAACCGGAAATCAAAAGCTCTTTGGTTGTTTTATTCGCATGAACACCTACTCTTGCAAAAATCGTGGCATAGATATTATAGATAAATCCGAGTGTTCCGATCATAATCAGTGCAACACCGATAATAAAGACAATACCGCCGAGCGTACTGAACTGATTGATATCCGCAGGAAGCGGCCAGTAAAGTGTATAGAGCGGCGCATAATGCCAGATAAAAGCCGCAATCCACGCCATTGCAGTACCGACGGTAATGTTGATCCATACAAAGTTAGCAAGCCCCACGCTGTAAAGCGGTTTCTTTGTCAAAAACGGAATCAAAAACATAAAAGCGGCAAAAACCAGCTGATAGGTCGATCCGAAAATACCGACTATCGGATGCACTGTCATAATAGAAAAGTAGTGCTCAGGCGAACCGAAAATCGGAGGGATATTCGGATTGACCAGCGCTACACGCATCAAAGTACCCTCTATTGCCGCCAGTCCGTAAAAGAGGAAAGACATTACCACCGCACGCAACGTCACTTTCTGCAATGCCGTCAGTGAGCTTGCGTCGAAATTTGTTCCCGAAACCAGATTTTTTACAATACTCATGATTTACCTCCCTTATCACATCCTGTAACTTCAACTGCATCTTTAATAATCATATTGTTTCCTTCCGGTCCGGAATATTCGGTGGACATGAGATCAAAAACACCACACTCGTTAAATGTCCATAACAGATCATTTCTGCTTCCGGGATTGACCTGCATCTGTGAAATCATAGAGCCATCCTGACGGAAAAGTCCAAAACCGTACACAAGATCATGGCTTTTGACATTGAAATAGACTCTGTCTCCATAATGAATTTTCATCTTCTCTTCCGGAAGTTTAAATTTATGGTCCGCCATTTCGATATCAAACGTTTTGTCCGGTTTGATTTCATGACGCATAATATCCTCCGATACCCACGGAATGGTATTATAGGTGAAAATATGGTGCCCTACACCACCTGCCACCAAAAATGCGATATACCCGTAAAACGGTATACGAACCACAGATTTTGCTTTCTCCGGTCTTGTCAAGTTGTACCCAAACCATGCCACAACCGATATAATAAAAAGTGCATATATCGTATATGCAACGTTGTGAAATCTGAGCAGTTCTACTGACGTCTCAAAACTCATATTGCCTCCTTCAAGTATTATTTACACTATATGTAATAATAAAAAAAGTGACACAAATAGTAGTTGATTTAAATCAATTAAGCAGATTTTTTTGGACAAACAATTGATTAATTTTTAGGCAATTGTCAAAAATGATGGTTATTTTTTAAGCAGTTTTATTTGAAAATTTATTTTTTTTATAATTTTTATGAATATTTTCAGGCACTTCATGAAATCATTGAAGTACCCGTTTTAAAAAATCAGAATTTCTTTTTGAGATCACCGTGATAGACAATATCTTTGACATCGATCGTATCATCGTTGAGCATGGCGGGTACCGGATCGGCGGCATTGAGTTTTTTTATCTCTTCATCGAGTTCTTCCTGATAACTCATCATCATATCCGCTGCAATCACATGCGGAGCCTGCTGAATCTTTGTCAGTTTGGAGATCTCTTCTTCCACACCTTCACCTTCGATCGTCACGATAATCTTTCCTTTCGACGCGTCACCGAAGTGATAGTCGCACAACTCGCTCTGCTCGCACCACTCCTTTACATTGTCAAAATACTCCTGTCTGCACTGAATCACTATACTTGATACATTCATAGCTTACTCCCCTCCTTTATTTTAGTTTCCACATTAAAACAGTACTGTCATCACTCGCTGAAAACAGTCTTTTTTCATCTTTGAAAATGATAGCATTGAGTGTACTCTTTTGTCCTTTTAAAAGTGCTATCTTCTCTTTGGTAGCCACTTTGTAAACAGAGATATTGTTCTGCTCGTCCATCGCAAAGGCTACTTTATCCGCATCGGGACTCAGTGCCGTCGCGTAAATCAGGAAATTTCCCTGGATAAAATCTCCCTTGCCGGTTTTCAGATCGTAAATGGAGCCGCGTCTGTCCTGCCCCGCCCCGACAACAATATCTTTTTTGATATCGACTTTATAGACATTGTCCTTGTTGATACCTTTGAGATCTTTGATCAACTTACCATCTTTGACGCGAATCACGGAAATAACACCGCTTTCACATCCGTAAGCTGCTTTGGTTTTATCCTCGTTGAGTGCAAAATCGGAAAACTTCGACGGACTGAGCTGCTCTCTGTAAAGCTCCTTTTTGGTGCTGATCTCATAGAGTGCGGCTTCGTTTCCCAAATAACCGAATAAAATATGATCTTTGTCCACAAAACGCGCTTTGATCAACGGTTTATGATCTTTGGGAGAGATCAACTGTGTCGTCTGATTGTTTTCATGAATCCACAAATTGGAGTAGCCGCCTTCTCCGCTGTCACTGAGCAAAAGATATCTGCCGTCCGTATAATCGACACTAAATACAGCCGCAGGGACAACTTCTCCGGTAAAATCTTTGATATCGGGAATTTTGATCTCTTTGACAAACTTTTTTGCTTCATAATCATACACCTGCAAACGACCACTGTCCGTGCCGATGACAAGATGATTTTCATGAAGAGCAAGATCTTTTGCCGTACCGTTCACTTCAATCTGCAGAACAGGGGAAATTACATTGTCTGCAAAAAGCACTGCGCATGTCAAAATAAATCCTGTCAGAATTTTTATCAAATCAACTCCTCTTCGATCAGGGTGACAATCTCTCTGGCGACTGTCTCTTCATCCATCTCACATTTGACCCCGTACATATCATGCTCTGCCGCAAAGAAATTCTCGAAACGACTGTGTTGTTCCAGTTTGGCAATCAACTGCTCTATTTTCTCATCACCCAGTGCATCCTGAACGCGTTCGGTTACATAGATCAAAAAGTTGTATTCATCCGGTTCAAATACATCGAACTCGTCGGAATCGACATCATCATAATTTTCATCTACTACTACCAGATCACGCAGATCATATACCGGCTCGGTAATTTTTGCTATAAGCTTTGGATAGGTTGTTTCCAGACTCACGCTGTCTCCTCCTGTTGTAATCTGACACCCGTATAGGTGATTGCTTTGGTCGGGCATCGACCGAAGCAGTAGCCGCATCCTGTACATCGGTCTAAATCGATTACCGGATTGAACATCCCGTTAAAAAGTATTGCATCGTCAATACACGGTTCTTTGCATGAAAAGCAGATGACACCGTTGTGTGCAACACAGGCGTCAGGCGTTATGATAAAACGTGCATTGATCGTATCTGCAGTGTGGCTGTTCGCGAGGTTCAGTACACCCGGCTTACACGCCAGGGCGCAAGCATCGCAAAAGGTACACCCTTTTTTGGAAAAGTTGAGCATCGGTGTACCGTCAGCCCGTATGATGATAATCTGCTCTTCACACACTGAAGCACACGCTTTGTCATCGCATCCGATGCATAGATTTTGGAAAGTTGCTTCATCCTTCCCGTACGGTGGACGTACAATCTCTTCATGATGTTCCTGCGCTACCTGTTCCAGCGGCTTTTTGAAAGCCGTCAGAAAGTCACGGCGACTTGCCACTACTCGACACCCTCGTTAATGACATCAAGAAGGTTGGATTTGTGTTTATCATCCGAATTTCTGTAATCCGGTGTAAAAGTGTTTTTGACCAGCGGTTTGACGTTTGCCTGCGGTACGTGGCACTGTGAACAGTTAAACCGTCCCTGATAGAGTTTCTTTTCCTGACGTGCAACGATCTTGATATCACTGGTATTGTCGATAGCCACACCCTCTTTGATAATATGCCCCTCTTTATCCAGCTGTGTCATCGGTCTGAAGTTGGTAAAATGAGACGGAGGAATCGGTGTCGCTCCCATACTTGGTGCTACATCAGGCATATGACATCCCAGACATTGATTGTTGTCTTTGGTAATAGGCAGCAATCCTTCAACACTGTGAGGAATCAGCGGCGGTGCATTTTCATAGGCACGATCCAGCTTTTTGGAAGTTCCCGGTGCAGCCTTGGTATATTCTACCGGTGGAGGGGTAACTGTATCTTCACTGTAAAGATCAGTTTTGCGAAGTCCCAGAGACTCTTCCGATACACTGGTTCCGCCAGTACTTACGGTAGCGGCAGGCGCTTTTTCAGAAGCCGGTGCCGCAGCGACACTCTCCTCTTCCGGAATAGATGGTGTTTCGGAAACAGCTGTTTTCGAAACGGGAACCGCTTCTTTCGAAGGCACCGGCTTTACAGGTTCTTTAGTCACTTTACCAGATTTGATCATCTCTGCAAGTGCATTGACTTTATCCATATCCATGGCATGAAGAGAGAGGGCAGCCGCTAAACCTAACAGTACTATGCTATATTTCATATTAATCCTCATCTTTTTTTTGAATTTTCTGTAAAAAGATAGCATACCATCCCTTTGCAGAAAATTCAAAAAGAGGGAAACCCCTCTTTTTGTTACTTACTGAATATCAACACCTTCATTCATAACATCAATCAGGTTTGATCTTTTTGCACCATTTTTTGTTGTAAAATCAGGTGTAAAATTGTTTTTTACCAGCGGTTTTACATTCGCCTGAGGCGCATGACACTGTGAACAGTTGAATCTACCCTGATACAGGTGATTAAGTTTTTTTGCTTTTGCAAGCTTAATATCACTCGTATTACCGATATCTTTTCCGACAACTTTACCCTCTTTGACCACTTTGTTGCCTTTCATGACGGTAACAGGTCTGAAATTGGTAAAATGTGACGGTGGGATCGGTGTCGCACCCATACTTTTTGCTACATCCGGCATATGACATCCCAGACAAGCATTGTTGCTTTTTGTAATCGGCAACAAACCTTCTACACTGTGTGGGATCATCGGAGGTGCATTTTCATACGCCCTGTCAAATCTTTTTGATGTTCCCGGTGCCGCCTTGGTATATTCTACCGGTGGAGGGGTGACTTTGTCTTCACTGTAAAGATTGGTTTTTCTCAGTCCCAGGGACTCTTCAGAAACGGTATTTCCGGCTCCGGAAGCACAGCCAACGGCAGCAATCGCTACCAGTGACAGTAAACCAACCCATGATTTTTTTAATTTCATAGTTACTCTCCTTTATTTTTCACTTATATAATTTCTGATGCTAAAGCCAAGTGCGTCATCATCACACACATCTACGCATCTTCCACAATTGGTACACTCAGCCATTTTAACAAACTCGCTTCGTTTTCCGATCATGTTCAACACCTGCACTTCAGGGCAGACATCTTTGCATTTCATACAAAGCGTACAGTTTTCACTGGTATGCTTCACCCGTAAAAAGTTAAACTTACCAATCACGGAGTGTACACCGCCAAGCGGACAAATATGCCCGCACCAGCCGTTTTTCAGTACAAACAGATCAAACAGGAATATCGCTGCCAACAACCCGACACCGGCACCGAAACCGAAAATAACACCACGGTTCAGTATGGTAATAGGACTGATGATTTCAAACGCCGCCAAACCGCTGATAAAAGAGACAATCAATGCCAGTATCAGCATATAGTAACGGATATTGCGACTAACCCATACTTTCCGTTCGATTTTATCCAGGTAAAAAACACGTCTCAGCCAATTCGCCAGATCGGTCACCATATTGACAGGACAGACCCAGCTGCAAAAAGCACGACCACCGATAATACCGTAGAAGAGTGCGATAATTACCGCACCAACCAGAGCATTCATACCGATGGCAGCACCTGCCGCAAGCATTTGCAATATCGCAAACGGATCACTCAAAGGCACTATCTGCATGATCGATGAACTTGAAAGATCACCGGTCAGTACTTTCCATCCCCAGGCATTGCCTGCGAAGTAGAGAAAGAGAAGCGTAAGCTGCACAATACGTCTTAAAACAAGATATTTATAATTGCTCCACTTCATCTAATACTCCACACCCATATTGAGATAATCCTGCGGTTTCTGCTCACTGCGCTTATCGTGTGTTGTCACATCTTTATCGACGCGTGATTTGATACGCTGCTGATCTTTTTTGTCCCACCCTTTGACATAATGGGCACCGGGACGACCCAGTGCAATTTCTCTGGGCAAAACAAAAATCGCTGCTTTCTCCGTTACACAAGCCAGCTCACAAAGTCCACAACCGGTACATGCATTCATATGCACGACAGGTTTCAGGAATGCGTGTTTACCCGTTCTGGTGTTACGGTCATACTCCAGCGATATCGCGACATCCATCAGTGGACAGGCACGGTAGCATGCATCACACTGAATACCCCAGAACGCAATACATGAATTTTGATCGACCACAGCGAGTCCCATATCCATTAGCTTCGGATCGAGCTCGTGTTTGTCGTTCATCACTTTTTTCAGATCGAGCGCACCTGTCGGACAGACCGGCACACAGGGAATATCCTCACACATATAGCAGGGGACATCCCTCGGTTTAAAAAAAGGCGTACCGATCGTCACGTCATCTTCGGCTTTCGCCATCTTCAGAGTCGCAGGACGCTGTTTACCCGTCTCTTTATCGATATTGCTCGGACGGTTATAACACGCTTCTGAACAAAGCCCGCACTTGATACATGTTTTTAAAAAGTCATCTTCTTTCAGTGCTGCAGGAGGTCTGAGTGTAAGAGGTGAACTTTTAGCTTTTTCGGCATAACCGGCCCATAGTAAACCTCCCATAACACCAAGACCAGCATTTTGCGCTAAAAGTGTGAAAAACTTCCGCCTTTCACTGATTTTGGGTTTTTTCTGCTCTTTACTCACTACATCACCTTCATTACTGCCGGAGAAGTTTCTCCGACAAATTTATTATATTACGCTTTGTACAGTTTTACCGCACATTTTTTATAGTCTGTCTGTTTGGACATTGGACATGTCGCATCGAGACATACTTTATTGATGAATACTTTCTCATCAAACCACGGTACAAATACCAATCCCTGAGGAGGTCTGTTTCTTCCTCTGGTTTCGACTCTTGCTTTAACTTTACCACGTCTGGACTCAACCCAGATGAGCTCACCGTTTTTGAAACCTTTTGCTTTTGCGTCTTTAGGACTCATGTAGCAAAGTGCTTCCGGTACCGCACGGAAAAGTTCAGGTACACGCATTGTCATAGTACCACTGTGCCAGTGCTCGAGGACACGACCGGTACACAACCATGTGTCATATTTTGCATCAGGCATCTCCGGTGGATCCATGTATGGTCTGGCAAATATCTTCGCTTTGTTCGGTAACGCGAACTTGCCTTTTGATTTATCCGGACCAGTCAGGCTACCCTGGAGAATTTTCTTCGCAAGCGGTCCGTAGAACGCGAAATCACCGCCCGGATTTGCTTTTGCAGCATATGGATCGTATTTAACATTAAATCTCCACTGTGTCTCTTTACCGTTAACAACCGGCCATTTAAGACCTCTGACTTTATGATATACAACAAACGGAGCGAGATCGTGACCGTGTCCTCTACCGAAGCTTGCATACTCTTCGAAGAGATATTCATGAATCATGAAACCGTAACCTTTGAAGACTTTACCGTCAGAACCGACAACGTTTCTGCTGTCACCGATACACTCGGAGTTGTCAAACCCTTTTTGAGGGAAGGAGTTCAAATCAACTTTATACGCTTTTGCTCTGTCGTTTGCAAAGAGAATTTCGTACATTGTAGTATCAGGTTTATAACCCATCGCTTTTGCTTTTTCGCGAACATCAGGCAATTTTTTGCCGTTTCTGAGTGTATATGGACCCCACAGATCATTGACAGTAAATCGTTTGGAGAACTCTACCCATTGCCATGTATCTGACATTGCGTCACCAACAGGAAGTACCTGCTGTCTCCAGTGCTGTGTACGTCTCTCGGCATTTCCGTATGCACCCCATTTCTCATAGATCATCGCAGAAGGAAGTACAAGGTCTGAAACTTTTGCAGAGATACCGGGATATCCGTCGGAAGTGACGATAAAGTTATCCATTTCACGTGCTGCTTTGATCCAGTGTCTCGCACTTGCAGAATCCTGATATGCATTACATACATTGACCCATGCAAATTTCACCACACCGTCTTCAATATCTCTGTGGATTTTCATGATGTGTTGGTTACCGACCGGGTTCAGTGTACCCTCAGGAATATGCCATTTGTTTTCAGCAATTTTTCTGTGTTTTGGATTTTTAACCATCAGATCGGCAGGCAGTCTGTGACAGAATGTTCCAACTTCACGGGCAGTACCGCACGCTGAAGGCTGACCTGTCAGTGAGAACGCACCGTTACCCGGTTTAGCCTGTTTGTTGAGCATAAAGTGCACGTTGTAAGAGAGTGTGTTAACCCATGTACCACGTGTATGCTGGTTCATACCCATTGTCCAGAAAGAGACAACTTTTCTGTCTTTTTCAACATAAAGGGCAACGAGATCTTTCAGTTTTTTCTTGAAACTCTCCAGACTTTCGTTTGGATCACCTTTGGCAATTTTCGCTACATAGTCAAGAGTGTATGGTTCTAGTGATTTTTTGTACTCTTCAAAAGAGATTTTCCAGTGTTTGAGTGTACCCGGAGTGTTTTTCATCACATCACCCTCTTTGTACCCATACGGTGCAAGTGCAGGTGCCTCTTTTGCAGAAACTTTTTTACTCATCTCTTTAGAAATAGTCTCCATCTCGAGCGCTGTATATTTGCCCTCTTTCAGAGATTTTTCACCTTTTCTTCTCATACCGTAACCGATATTAACAGGACCGGCTGTGAAAACGATATGTTTTTTCAGGAAATCCCAGTCAATTGCTTCAGGGTGATTGTAAACGATTTCACGTGCAATATAGTTCCAAAGTGCAAGGTCTGTACTTGGAGAGAAGATAATATTGAAGTCACCAAGGTCACAGGTTCTGTGTGTATAAGTCTGAATATTGACAACTTTGACACGATCAGGATCGGAGAGTTTTCTGTCTGTTACACGTGACCAGAGAATCGGGTGCATCTCCGCCATGTTTGAACCCCAGGTTACGATAGTATCTGTCAATTCGATATCGTCATAACATCCTGACGGCTCATCGATACCGAAAGTCTGATAGAAACCGACAACTGCGGAGGCCATACAGTGACGTGCATTTGGATCGATCGCGTTAGATCGGAATCCTGCTTTCATCATTTTCTGTGCAGCATAACCTTCCATAACTGTATATTGTCCGGAAGCAAATACTGCTACACCTTCAGGACCGCTCTCTTTGAGCGCTTTTTTGACGTGTTTTTCCATTTCATCAAACGCTCTTTGCCAGCTGACAGGTTTGAATTGACCATGTTTGTCAAATTCACCTTTGTCATTCACACGAAGCAATGGTGTTTTAAGTCTGTCTTCACCGTACATGATCTTCGCGTTGAAGTATCCTTTAATACAGTTCAGACCCCTGTTTACCGGAGCTGCCGGATCACCTTTAACGGCTACGATTTTCCCGTTTTTGGTTGCGAGCATAATACCACAACCTGTACCGCAGAAACGACAAGCCGCTTTATCCCATCTCCAGCCCTCTTCACCTTTGGCTGCCGCAGCCTGCACTTCTGATGGAACCGTAATTCCAACAGCACTTGCCGCTGCCGCTGCCGCCGAACTTTTTAAAAAGTCACGTCTGCTAATTGACATATAGCCTCCTTTTATAAAATTAAACTATTACAGCATAATTATAGGAAAAATAGAGGCACCAAATATTGATCTGTATCAAGAAAATAATATTAAAATAAGTTTCACTTATATAAAAATCCTATATTTCAACTATTTTAATTAAATCTTCATTTTTACTGTTTTCACAGAGAATCCGTTCCACCCTCTCCTGCCAAAGCTTTCCAAACGCTTTTTGCTCCTCTTCAGAAGCGGTCTGCATCATCACTTTTTGCATCAGCGGTTGCATCTCAGGACTCGGCGGTACAACATTCGGATTGTAGTAGACATCGACACTTTTTCCGGTATCCGCTCTCGAAAATCTCGCACTCGAATCGATAGGAGCATTGAACGACATGAGTGAATGCCTCGCAAAATTACCGTTCAACCCCTTAAACCCACTCGTCTCCGTCGCACCGGTAATATCGGAAATCACATTACCGATTACCCCTGCGACACCATCCTGCTCATCCTCTTTAAACGCCACCTTGATCTGCCCGCGTACAGGCAGTGAA
>Ga0256831_1000510_pt1 | contig 20008 bp, 11 predicted proteins | sample 132544metaG_FD_189087 | JGI IMG/M metagenome (GOLD analysis project Ga0256831, IMG submission 189087) | Hydrothermal vent microbial communities from Lau Basin, Pacific Ocean - 132-544 | ecosystem: Environmental > Aquatic > Marine > Hydrothermal vents | place: Pacific Ocean: Lau Basin | collected... | reverse complement strand
TTTTAAAGGACTTTTTCCTGCCAGTGATGAGATGATGGTAAGGCCAAACACTCCAAGGGCAAAATATTCGTACGATTCAAACGAGAGGGCAATTTTTGCCAACGGTACCGAAAACAGAATCAGAATAATGGTTCCAACCAATCCTCCAACAGTAGAAGCTGTAAGTGAAGTCATTAAAGCATAAAGGGGTTTTCCTTTTTTAGTAAGTTCGTAACCGTCGAAGGTGGTGGCTACCGCTCCGGGGGTACCCGGTGTATTGATAGCAATGGCGGTAATGGAGCCTCCGTAGTTGGAAGCGAGATAGACCGATACCAACAGTACCAACGCGCTGATAGCATCCAACCCAAAAGTAACCGGTAACATTAACGCCACGCCAATGGATGGCGAAAGTCCCGGCAAAACACCCACCATAATGCCGATAATTACGCCTGTAATCATCATCAGAATTGGTAAAAACTGTCCGAACTCCTGTAACCCTAACCAAAAATCGTTCAATGCTCCCATACTTTTGTTATATAAACCACCAACCTTGCGGTAAATCAATATGCAACAGCAAATTAAAAACCAAATAACTAAACAAAACAAACCCAAATGAACCCGTTAACATAAATGCTGTTTTCCGATATTTTAGCACATACATGGCTGCCAGAATAAAAAGCGGCGTGGTAAAATAGTACCCTGCCCATTGCATTAAAACCAAATAGGCAAACAGCAAAGCAATGACTACCCAAACGGTTTTTATGTCGGAAATTTCCTCTGTTTTCGGTTTATTTCGTTCCGTAAAAATCAGCATAAGGCACAGTGCAACCAAAACCACAATCCATAGTTCAGGAATAAGTGCCGGGCTGGTAATGTTCATTACAGCCGGAATTTGAAACAGCGTTGTCTGATAGAAAAAAAACAGTGCTACACTAATAATTCCGCCGGCAACCCATTGGCTGTAATCGATAATTCTAAAGCGAAACCTGTTTATGGCAAGCAACAGCAGAAACATGCCTGCTATAATTATCAAAAAGACAATACTTAAAGGGAGCCTGCTTTTTTTAACGTATTCTACCAGCAATCCCGCTTGATTCAAATAGCGTTTGGTTTTTGTTACTTCGCGATGAATACGGCGGGTAAACTGCGCTTCATCTTCAAAATTGGAAAATACATAGGTTTCGTCGCAATACAATTTCCAATCCTTATCGTTAACAACCTTTTGAAGCACCGAAGTGAGGTATTTTACCGCTTTTTCAGGTACACCCTTTTTAATGGCAAACCCGCGCCACATCGACTCATAGAGGTTGTATCCCTGTTCCTTAAAAGTGGCCACATCCGGCAAGGCAGGCAATCGCTGCTTGCTCGCGATTGCAATAATATTTAGTCCGGTTTTGCCTTTTATATCGGCCGGATTACCCACATAAATGGCGGCTTCGTTTCGCATAATTGCCAAAACCGATTGCGGCCCCGATTTGTAATCAATCCACTTCACATTGTTAATACCGAGTGTTTTCCATGCACTTAAGGCCATTAAATGGTCGCGGCTGCCTGTCCCCGGCCCTATCCAAACCTGCGTTTTTCCGCTGTTGGCATCCTTAATAACATCTTTTAAGGTCAGCAGGTTTCTTTTCCTGTTGGCTATAATGGCTTCCGGGTCGGAAATCATGTTGGCAATAAATCTGAAATCATCAAGGTTGACTTTGCTTTTATTAACAATCAAGGTGGAAAGGAAAGATTTGGTAACGCCAAGCATGGTGTAGCCATCGGCTTTTGAATCAATTACATGTTGCATGGCCACCACTCCCTGCGTACCGGGACGATTTTCGACAACAAAAGGAACTTTGCTGTATTTTTTAGCAATAGCGGCAGTTTTTCTTGCCATAAAGTCGATGGCGGAACCCGGCTTTGAATGAACCACAATAGTAACCGGTTTGGAGGGATAAACTGCTTTACGGCCAATTCCGGAGTAGAGATAACCCAGAAGCCCGAGGTATAGAACAATAACCAGACCGGCGATGTAGTGCTTTGTGCTCATGCGAAACAAAAATAAACAAATAGTAAAGTCAGGAGTTTGGATTGAGTAAAAACTGTGGAGCATTTTACATCAAAATAAAAATTTTCCCCTTCCGGAAAATAGAAACAACAGTCGGTTTAACAATTACGATACCCTTCTAATATATTCGTTCAGGCTATCGGTTTCGTTAAGGCCGAGTTTCTTTTTAAGCCGGTAGCGGGCACTTTTTACGGTGTGGGGCGACACGTTAAGCAACGAAGCCGCTTCTTTTACATTCAAATTAAGTTTTATCAGTGCGCAGTGACGTAAATCGTTGGTGCTTAGCAATGGGTTTTTCTCTTTCAGATTCTTAAAAAAGTTTTGATTAACCTCTTCAAAATACATTTTAAATAGGTTCCACTCTTTTTCTGTACGCATGTTTCTGGCCAGCAACAGGTTAATTTTTTTCAGATTTTGACGAAATTCGGGTTTTATTTTTCCGCTAAGCTCTTCGAGTTGCTGTTTTACATCCTGGAGCATTTTATTTTTCTGAACCATGTTAAGGGCATGTGTACTTAGCTGCTTACTTTTAAACAAAATTTCCTGCTCCATCTCCTGCTGCTTTATACGTTTGGTTTCCAGCTCTTTTTCAGCCAATTGTTTTTCCTGTTTCAGAATTTTTTTCTGCTGCAATGAGATTTGACGCTCCTTTCTGCGCTTTTGCAACACCAACAATCCCCCCACTATGATTAATCCAACCAGAATAAAAATTATGTAATAATACTGCGTTTCTCTCCATTTAAGCTTCTCTTGCTCATGGGTAAGCAACTCAATTTTTTGCTCTTTACGAATGTTTTGATACTTCGATTCCATATTGGTAAGCCTTGTGCTTAGCAAACCCATTTCGAGGCTGTCCTTCATTCGTGAATAATCCTCAAAATAGGCCAGTGCTTTGGCAGCATTTCCCCGCTTTTTGTTAATTTTGTAAAGCTGCAACAAACTCTCGTTTATTACTATTGATTTTTTTGACTCGAAGCCCAACCTTAAGGCATCATTCAAATATATTTCAGCCGAATCAAGCTTGCCGAGGCTGATGTAGTATTTACCCAACGACAACATAATGCTTGCTGTTTGAGATGAATCGCCCAGACTAAGGTAAATTCTCCGTGCGTTAATTAACCTTTTATAAGCTTCTTTGGCTCTTCCCGATTCAATCAACGCCAAACCAATATTTTCGTCAGAAGTAGCTACTCCGTCATCTACACCTATCTTTTTATAAATACGCTTTGCCTCACGGAACAGCATAATGGCCGAATCGTATTTTTTATCAAACTCAAGATAGATGGTACCCAACGATAAAATGTCGTCGGCATAGCCAAGACCTTTATTTTTATCCAATTGCAATGCCCTCAAAACATGCTCCTTACCCTTTTCTTCATCTTTCATATCAAGATAGAGGTTGCCAATATTGCTGTGTGTCATTATAAGCCCTGCTGTATCGTTTGTGGCAAGATAAAGCTCCAAGCTTTTTGAAAAATAGTCGATGGCTTTTAAAGGCTTGCCAATTTGACTATACAAATTACCCAAATTTTGGTAAGCTCCGGCAAGGTTAAAAGTATCCTTTAACTGCTTTCGTATTGCAACAGCTTTCAAACCATATTCAACGGCCATATCGAAATTACTTTTCCTGCGTTCAATTACACATAACAAATTATTGGCAAACCCCTTGCCCCAAAGTGAATTTACTTTTTCGGCAACCTCCAGCCCCTTAACGGCATAATATCCTGCAGAATCATATCTCCCGCCCGAAAAAAGTGTTACCGCCATAAATAAATAGGTTTTAGAAGCTTCTTCGGTCAGTACATTATTATGTTCCACCATGTCAACAGCCTTTTTACTATAATTATATGCACTGTCCAACGATACCTGCCAAAACTCCTTTGAAAGTTTATTGAGTTTTAATAATTGCCGGTCAACAGGATTACTAACGTTAGCCTGAGCAATAACATTATCAATAGCTATGCTCAATAAAAAAACAGCTACCCATTGTAAAATAAAACCGATGTTCCTTTTTGCAAAAGATTTCATAAAAGTTGATTTCCAACAAAAGTAATGAATACCCGACTATAAAAACCGTAAATCTTTAATAAATAATTTAACTAACACATATTCTGTAGTATAAAAATGAAATGCATCCTTTTTTAATACTGTTTTTAGCATCTATGCATCCTTTTTTAATACCCTTAGTATTTGTTTTCCGCCTAATTCGTATGCTTATTTGCCAAAAAATTAAGCGTTATGGAATGTTTGATATTCACGCACAATGAAGGAGTATCTTTTCACTTTAGTGAGATTATCTCCAACGGGGCTATTGAGTTGATGTACGAAAACTCAGGATTAAAACTAAAGTGTCCCATCGACAATACAAATTTTTTACGCCTCTCCTCCACCCTGTTCACCGACAGAGGAAATGTGGAGGTACGGGTTATTAACAACCACACCCTCATCAAAAAGAAAAAGATTACCAGTTTTACTTAATACACAGCATCATGAAAAAACATGTATCACTTTTAAAAACAATTGCATTATTGCTATTTGTTACTTTAGCACTTTCATCAAAAGGACAAGTTAGTGTTAACACTACAGGTACAGCAGCGCATCCTTCAGCTATGCTGGATGTATCGTCAACAAACAAAGGGCTGTTGATACCGAGGATGACCCTTGCAGAACGCAATGCAATTTCAAACCCAACCACAAGTTTGTTAGTATATGTTACCAACGACAGCACTTTTTATTTCTACACCAACAGTGGCTGGCAAAAGCTTGGGAACGGAGTTAACGGATGGTCGGAGACCGGCAACTATATTTATACCCTTAACGATAGCGTTGGCATAGGTACCGATACGCCGGAGGCTCCGCTGGAAATATACGGGCGCATTTCGCAAAAAGGTACCGGCATGTCGGTTTTTCTTGGCGAATCGTCCGGTGAAAATGATGACGGAACAAATAATGCCAATGTTTTTGTCGGTTATCAGGCCGGTGTACAAAATATAAGCGGCAGCAACAATGTGGCAGTTGGGTCAAAAGCGCTTCTTGACAATAAAAAGAGCAATAACAATATAGCCGTTGGAATTTACGCACTTAGTAGCGACACATCCGGCAGTAGCAATGTCGCCATCGGTGCGAATGCTCAAAAGCACTTATTAAACGGATACTCAAATGTTGCCATCGGGGTATCTGCATTAGAGTATAACAAATCAATTAACAACACAGTTGCCATTGGCGATTCCGCACTCTTTTACAATGGAGTTTACGACGCCACCCCCTATCCAATAAACAATGTGGCCATTGGATCAAAAACACTGTTTAATAACCATTCTGGAAAAAACAACACGGCAATAGGATACAACTCCCTTTACTCCAATTATTCAGGCTGGGGAAACAGTGCAATTGGAAACAATGCTTTGTACTCCAACACAAACGGTTATTATTGCACAGCGGTTGGTAACCTTGCTTTAAGTAGCAACACAAGCGGAATTTATAATACAGCCATAGGAGTTAAATCGTTAGACAGCAATGTTACGGGAAATTACAATACTGCATTGGGATCCTATGCGCTGCTATCTAACGTATCCGGTAATTACAATATTGCAATCGGATACCGAAGCACTTATTCAAATAAAACAGGCGAAAATAATATTGCAGCCGGAACCTATGCGCTTTATTCATTGAAATCGGGAAACAACAACATTGTTTTTGGCGAGGGGGCTGAACGCAACGACACTACCGGCTCGAATAACATTGCCATAGGAAGAAGTGCACTCTATGGCAACGCTCATCTTAACGATTTGATTGCCATTGGCGATTCTGCACTGTCGGCAGTAGGCGGTTCGTCCAACTATCTGGGAAAAAGGAATATAGCCATTGGAAAATCTGCCCTTATGTACAATTATATTGGCGAAAACAATTTGGCTGTAGGCTATCAGGCACTAAAAACAAATACAGGAGGGTCGAATACAGCTCTCGGAGCAAATGCATTGAGTCTCAATACCCAATCGAAAAATTTAGTTGCTGTTGGCGATTCGGCACTTTTTAACAACAGTAAAACCGGCCAGTATTGGTGGGCAAATAATAATACCGGAATAGGCTCTAAATCGATGTTGCATAATATTAACGGTGGCGGAAATACTGCGGTGGGATACAGTTCATTATTAAACAATACCGATGGAAAAAACAACACGGTTACAGGAACAGAATCGCTGAAACTAAATGTAGAAGGAGATAATAACATTGCCATTGGCTACCGGGCAGGATATTCCTCAACAGGAGATGGAAATATTTTTCTTGGCTATCAGGCCGGATACAACGAAACGGGCAGTAACAAACTGTACATTGCCAATTCAAACACATCGACACCGCTTATTGGAGGTGATTTCAGTACAAACGAGGTGGATATTAACGGGCAGCTTAAAATAACAGGTGGCAATCCCGGAAACGGCAAAATTCTGGCTTCCGATGCAAACGGTATTGCCTCATGGGTGGATGGTACTACTGTAAACGGTGGCGGATGGACTTTGGGGTCTTCAATAATTTACAACTTATCATCTAATGTGGGAATAGGTACGCCCAATCCCACGGAAAAACTTGAAGTGAACGGACAGGTTAAAATAACAGGTGGCAATCCCGGCAACGGCAAGTTTCTGGCTTCCGATGCCAATGGTAAAGCATCATGGGAAATACCAAACCACGTGGTAATGTATGATGCCGACAGCAACACGCTGATTCAAACTGAGAAAACCACAAACGACGACCAGATACACTTTACCTTGGGAGGCACAAATTATTTTACCATGGAACAAGGACGAATCTCCGTTTTCAATACCGGCGGGTCCATTTTTCTGGGTGATAACGCGGGTGCACATGATGATTTATCAGACCGAAGAAATATCTTTATCGGACACTATGCCGGATATCTTGATGTTACCGGAGATCACAACATCGGTATAGGATATAAATCGTTAAAGTACAACGATGCGGGAAGCAATAATACCGCCGTAGGCTCTTATAGCCTATACAGCAATACAGGCCAAGGCAACACTGCATTGGGATCGTACGCACTTAAGCAAAACGAGAACGGGATGCAGAATGCAGCAGTAGGTTACCAGGCATTAACCAGAAATAACATAGGCTTTTCCAATAGTGCATTTGGCGCAGGTTCAATGCTTTACAACACTTCAGGAAGTTCCAATTCTTCCTATGGAGCTTTTGCATTGGTGAAAAACACTACCGGCAGTAAAAATACAGCAAGTGGTGCAGAAGCGCTGACAAATAATACGACAGGTAATTATAATATTGGCATGGGTTATAGAGCGGGCAAAAACTTAACCAAAGGCTCCAACAATATTATAATTGGGTATAACATTGACGCACCGGTTGACTCGGCAGATTATCAATTAAATATTGGAAACCTCATTTTTTCAAACGGAATAGATGGCCAAGACAGCATCGTGTCGTCGGGAAACATTGGTATAGGAGTTAAGAATCCCACAGCAAGGTTAGAAGTAAACGGGCAGGTAAAAATAACCGGTGGCAATCCCGGTAGCGGTAAAATACTTTCATCCGATGCCGATGGTGAGGCTTCGTGGGTAGATGGCGCCACAGTAAACGGTGGAGGCTGGAATGTTAACGCTTCTTATATTTATAACACCTCGCTAAATGTGGGTATTGGCGACGACCATCCTCATGCCCGGCTGGTTGTAGCCGGAAAGATTTATCAGCAGGCAGTAGGAAAGTCAGTTTTTCTTGGATACGAAGCAGGGTTGTCGGACGACCTGAGCGACAATAAAAATGTTTTTGTAGGTTACGAAGCCGGAAAGAAAAATACCACAGGCTATCACAACTCGGCAATGGGATATAACGCCTTATTAAACGACACCACAGGGCATGGCAATACGGCTGCCGGCTACGAAGCGCTTCAAGATAACGTTACAGGTTACTACAACACCGCAGTTGGTAAATATGCCCTGTCAAACAACACCTCCTATTTCAATTGTACCGGTATAGGTTACAACGCACAGGTTACTTCCAATAACACAATAAGATTAGGCGATAACAATATAACGTGGATTGGTGGCCATTCTTCATGGCACAATACTTCTGACGGCAGATTTAAAAAAGAGGTATCGGGTAACGTACCCGGATTGGATTTTATATTAAAGCTACACCCTGTTACTTACAAATGGGATATTAAATCGTTGAACCGCTACACAGGAGTGGAACAAGCAGACGAAACCGGTATGCCTGGAGATGACAATCAGGTACACACCGGATTTATTGCTCAGGAGGTAGAGAGTGCAGCCAAAGCAACGAACTTCGACTTTGATGCCGTACACACCCCGCAAAACAGCCACGATACCTACTCGCTGGCTTATGCCGAGTTTGTAGTACCGTTGGTAAAGGGTATGCAGGAACAACAAAAAATGATTGAACAACTTCAAAAACAAAACCGAGAATTAATGAAAAGATTGGAAAAATTAGAAAAGAAAAACAATAACCAAAGGTAGGAAATTTGGTTTTTCCGGCAGCGGAGTTTAAATTTTTGTACCAACCGTTAAAAAACAGATATTATGAAAACCTTTATTATTTTTCTTACAGTTTTAATTACCTCTGTTAGCATATCCAATGCGCAGGTAGCCATAAACAGCGATGGAAGCAGCGCCAATCCTTCAGCCATGCTGGATGTATCGTCAACAAACAAAGGGTTTTTGGTTCCCAGAATGACACGGCAACAGCGCGAATTAATTTCAAATCCTGCCAATGGATTGTTGGTTTTTGAAACTGATAACCCGACTATGGGATTTTACTATTTCGATGGTAACGTATGGAAGAAGCTGGAAACAGGCGGTTTAAACTGGGGCTTGCAGGGTAACAGTGGAACCAACTATGACAATTTCATAGGCACTACCGATGCTATCGATTTAAACTTCAAGGTAAACAATATCAACACTTTGCGCATTACCCAAAAGGGCCAGTTGGAAACAAGGGGAACAGGTTTTTCGGTTTTTCTTGGCAATAATGCAGGCGAACATGACGACTTATCCAATAACTTAAATGTTTTTGTGGGCTATAATACCGGTTTTGCAAACACTACCGGAAGCAGAAACACCTCTGTAGGATCTTATTCATTATGGAAAAACAGTATTGGGCAGTTAAACAGTGCATTTGGTTCAGATGCGCTTTCAGACAACCTTGACGGGTCAAACAATACGGCAATAGGAGGCTTTGCACTTAAGCGACACAAAACCGGAAGCTATAATGTGGCACTGGGAAGTGATGCCATGAGTTTTGATACATCAGGGAGCGGCAACGTAGCTATTGGCTCTCGAAGTTTACTTTCCAGTACTTCGGGTTGGAACAATACCGCCGTAGGTTATGATGCTCTTTCATACAATACTGTTGGAAATAACAATATTGCCTTGGGACTTGGTGCAGGCAGCAACATTACCAAAGGTTCCAACAACATTGTAATTGGATACAATATTGATGCGCCGGTTGATACGAATAATTATCAACTAAACATTGGAAACCTTATCTTTTCAAACGGGATTGATGGCCAAAATTCAACCCTCTCAACAGGAAATGTTGGCATAGGAGTAACAAACCCGGCGGCAAAGCTGGATGTGAACGGCCAAATAAAAATTTCGGGTGGTTCGCCGGGAACAGGAAAGGTATTAACATGCGATAACAACGGCCTTGCAACATGGGAAACGCTGACAGTTGTCAATAACGAGCTTTACGATACCGACAGCAACACATTAATACAGGTTGAAAAAAACAGCAATGAAGATATAATACGCTTTAAAACAGGAGGAACCGAACACCTTACTCTTGACAACGGCAGGATAAACATACTCAACACCGGCCAGTCGGTTTTTATTGGAGAAGGTGCCGGAAATAGTGATGATCTCTCGAACAACTATAATGTTTTTACAGGGTATCATGCCGGGTATTCCAATACAATAGGAAATAAAAATGTTGCCTCAGGATACAAGGCGCTCTATTCCAATACAACATCAGGTACTAATAGTGCATTCGGATACAAAGCACTATTTGCCAACGTGTACAACGGTAAAAATACGGCAATCGGCTGCGAATCTCTTTTTTTTAATCTCGCTTCTGACAATACGGCAACCGGTTATAGATCACTCTATTCGAATTTAGACGGATACAATAATAGCGCATTCGGCTCCAAAGCATTATCGGCTAACACATCAGGTTCCGGCAATACTGCCTGTGGATCTAAAGCGTCAACCTCAAATACGTCAGGTTATGCAAACAGCGCATTCGGCTACCGCTCTCTTGACAACAACCAAACGGGATATCAAAATACCGCCATTGGTGCATGGGCGCTACAAAATACTAACGGAAGCTATAATACGGCAATGGGGTGTTCTTCAGCATTTCAAAATTATACAGGAAGCAGGAACACCTCAGTAGGGAATTATTCTCTTTATAGTAATTATTCAGGTAATCGCAATACCGCCATTGGAAACTCTGCTTTGAAACTAAATCAATATGGTAGTTACCTTGTGGCTGTCGGTGATTCGGCACTCTACAACAACGGAGACGGGAGCAACAGCACTTTAGGACTTTATAACACTGCAGTTGGCGCGCAATCCCTTATTACAAACACAACAGGAAATTACAATACTTCGCTTGGATATAATACCGATGTGCTGTCATCCGGACTGAATTATACAACAGCGTTGGGAGCAAATGCACATGTGGCGGTAAGCAATGCACTGGTGCTCGGTGGAACAGGCGACGCTTATGTTAAGGTGGGCATTGGCACTGTCGCACCGTATTATCTTCTTGATGTTGTTTCACCTCCATCTTCAGATGCTACTATTCGGGTACTTTCAGATGATGCGCACAAATCAAGCCTCAAACTATTTGAAAGTGGAAATTACGGGTATGAATTTCAATATAACGGGAATGATGATAAACTTTATCTATGGTCACGTAATTTTTCCGGTAACGAAGGAATACGAATGACGTGGCTTAAAAACGGAAATGTTGGTATCGGAACCGAAACGCCTTCATACAGGCTTCAAATCGGCAATGCCGGCGATGGAAGCCAGGCCCGAGCCAATGCGTGGAATACCTTCTCCGATAAGCGATGGAAAACCAATATCGTATTAATAGACAACCCATTAAAGAAGCTTCAAAGCATTAACGGGTATTATTACAAATGGAAAAACGGTACGGACCAATCAACACAGGTGGGTGTTATTGCACAGGAAGTGGAAAAAGTACTTCCCGAAATTGTTTCAACCGATAATGAAGGGTATAAGTCGGTGGACTACTCAAAGCTGACCCCGTTACTTATTGAAGCCGTAAAACAACAGCAAAAAACCATTTCAGAACAAAACAAGCAAATATTACAGCTTCAGAAAAAAATAGCCGAAATAGATGCTATAAAGCATGATTTGGAGACATTGAAAAAGAAACAAACCAACAGGTAGGAACTTTGGTTTACCCCGGCATCAGCATTAGGCTGATGTCAGGGTTATTAATAATTATACCAATTGTTATTCCAAATTTTGATTGGGAATTTGAAATTTATCCCGTCCCGAAAACTTTCTGTAAAGGAGTAAATGCCACCGACCTACCATCCTTCGGCTGGTAAACGGCGGGCAGGTAGTACAGCAAAACAAGCAAAATGAGTGCCCGAATGAACGATACGGACAGACAGAAGCGCCTGAACGACAGGGATTATGGTTGAGACGAACGTCCGTTCGTCTCAACCCGTCCGTTCGTCTCAACCCCTGCAATCTTTTAATATTTCTGTTATACTGAATAAAAAAGGCCTGCCGCGCCAAAAGGGGCACAACAGACCTGCCAAAACCAAATTTCCTACCTTTGATTTATTATTTTGACAACAGCTTTTCAAGTTTTTCAACACGCTGTTTTAAAGTTTCCATTTCGTTAAGTTGTGCTTTTAAACCGGCAATGGTTTGTTGCTGCTGTTCAATTTTAGCCTCCTGCTCCTGAACTGCTTTTACAAGCGGCACTACAAACTCGGCATAGCGCAAACCGTAATAGTCATTTTTGTTTTTGGGTTTGTCCACTCCCGAGAAATCATATCCCAGCGATAGTGCAGCCTTTTCCACTTCCTGGGCAATAAATCCTGTTCGCAATTGTTTTGTAGATTCAGCTGCAGCTGCCCTGATTAGGGGATCATTTCTATACTCTTGGGCAATGCCTGTAAATTCATCCAGTTTTTCCACATCAAGATGATAGGTAACAGGCCTTAATTTTTTAATAAACTCAAGCCCGGGCACGTTTTCGGCAACATCGAATTTAAATCGACCGTCAGAAGTATTAGTCCAATTTTGAGGCCCTCCGATACTGGTTACATTATGCCCAATACGCACCTGGCTATTTGCCGTAATGGCCACTGCATCCCCCAAAGCTGTTGAATTAGAATAATTACCTGTTTGATAAGCATAATGCCCGAGTGCTGTATTCCAATGGCCGTCAGTTACTGCTTCCATAGCTTTATACCCAATGGCTGTATTGTCGTAGCCGGTGGTATTGGCTGTTCCTGCGTTGTAACCGACAAAAACATTGTAGTTATTCGAAAGATCATCGCTACTCCCTGCATTTTCACCAAGAAAAACCGACTGGCCCGTTGAGGTTTGCCAAATATGCCCTGCCACATCTAATTTTTCACCCGGGGTTAACGTGCCGATACCAATATTTGAAGTTGCGTTATAAACCGTACCGCCTGACACTGTCCACCCTCCGGCACTTATTGTGTCGCCACTTGCCCAGGATGCATTACCCAATGCATCAGAAGTTAAAATGTTACCCAACGCCGGTGATCCTCCTGTAATTTTTATGGTTCCGTTTATATCAACCCGTCCTGCATCAAAATCACCACCAATTAAGGGAGCAGATGTGTCAGAATTAGAGATATACAATTTGTTGTTTCCCGATTCATTGTAACCGGCTTGATAACCAATAAACACATTGCCACCACCAGTAGAAAAACGTCCTGCATCCCGGCCAACAGCTGTATTCTCGCTACCCGAAATATTTGAATACAAAGCACCATATCCCATAGCCGTGTTGTGGTTTCCTCCATCATTTGAAAAAAGTGCCAGGTTTCCCACGGCACTGTTATAGCTTCCTTGTGTATTGTTGAATAATGCTTTGCTTCCCATGGCACTATTGGAATTTCCTGTAGTATTATCATGCAACGAATTATAACCGATACTGGTGTTGTAATACCCTGTTGTATTGGCATATTGTGATTTTGAACCCACTGCCGTATTATCTGTTGCCTGATAGATACCCGTTGCACCCGTTCCATTGTTATAAAGTGCCGAATCACCAATGGCAATTAAATTGGAACGAAAAAAGTTGTTGTACAAAGTATGTGTTCCAATCCCAATATTTGAATAACCTGATGTATCGTTACCAAGTGCTCCGTAACCTAAAGCAATACTATTATTTCCTGTTTTATTTGAATATAATGCAGCATATCCAATTGCCACATTATTATCTCCGGAATTTTGTGCCAATGTATATTGCCCAATACCAACATTATCATCACCTGAATTAGAATATAAAGCATTATAACCGGCTGCAAAATTGTAATAATCATTATGACTGTTTGTCATGCATCTATATCCAATAGCAATATTGTCACCTCCTGCTATAGCATTTTCGCGAGCTAGTGCTCCTATTATTGTGTTCCCGTCACCTCTGTATGAATAATACCCTGCCTTATAGCCAATAGCTGTATTATAACTTTCTGGCCCGTGGTTCTTCATCGCTTTTGCACCTATAGCCGTATTATTATAGGGAAAAATATTACCTACAATTGTATGTTCATACCTACATTCGTAAAGCGCTGAATCGCCAATTGCAACATTATTAACACCTCCTACCAATCTGGAAAGTGCATTGGTACCCAAAGCTGTGTTAGAACGTCCTGTATCACATGTCATTCCGGCATTATATCCAACAAAAACATTTCTATTGTCACTAAAGTCATCATTTAATCCGGCATTAAAACCCAGTAAAGTAGAATAACCTGTTCCATTTTCTGAAATTCTTCCAATTACCTCCAATGGAGCCTGGGGTACAGAAGTACCAACGCCAACACTGTCAGCAAGTGTATAAATGTAATTGCCCGAAACCGTCCATGGCCCTATTTCTCTGGAATCCACAAAACTTACCTGCCCTGCTCCATTAGTTTGCAAAACCTGATTGGCATTTCCGTCAATATCCGGCAAAAGATACCTACCGGTATCAAAAGACCCAATGGAAACTTTTCCGTTCAAAAAAGTAGTGTCAATTTCAAGATTTCCTAATGTAACAGTGTGCGACCCGTGTCCAATGGCATGGTATCCTATTACTATTTCATTTGTGTCCTGATTACTCAGTGCCTTTGTGTTGGTGCCGATAAAAATACTTCCTTTGGCATCTGTAAGCGATGTGGTACTATCCGACAAATACCGGCCTGCCCATGTTCCAATTCCTATGGTTGAAGCACCATTATGAATATAGGTTAACACTTCATATCCGATGCCTATATTGTCATATCCATCATAATTTGACAAAAGAGACTTATAACCAAGCGCTACATTTCTAAAGCCATTTGAGCTGGTAAACAACGACTTATGGCCAACGGCAGTATTGTAATTGGCATGTGGGAAAGGGCCCCTCTCTCCATTATGATACAATGCAGAGTCTCCAATTGCAACAAGATAGCTGTTTGTTTTGTTGTTATATAATGCACGGTTGCCTACCGCAATATTGTCATTACCCGTGGTATTATTGGTCAATGCATAAGCTCCAAAAGCCGAATTGTAATATCCGCTTATGTTATTATACATATTCCAACTTCCAACAGCTGTATTTCCAAACCCGTTTTCCAATTTTTTAAGCGTGTTGGTTCCAATTGCTATATTGTTTGAACCAAGAGTACTTGTATAAAGCGCATTTAGGCCAATGGCAACATTACTTCCATACTCCACATTACTATATCCTGCATTTTCACCAATAAAAACATTATAATTGTTGTATCCGAGGGTTTCGCTGTTCCCGGCCCCTTTTCCAAGGAAAACGGAATGACCTGTACCTGTTTGCCATATATGGCCATGTACATCCAGGGTGGCTCCGGGACTTTGGGTTCCAATACCTACCCTTTTTACAGCGTTATAAACTGTATCTGCTGTCACTTCCCACCCGTTTAACCCTTTTGAAAAGCTTTTCCAAGCGTTCTTTTCATAAAAGTAAAATGTGCTGTCGTCTGTTACAAAAACCATCAACCCCTGTGCGGGATTGTTAATTGCATCGCGTTGTGTGGCTGTCATGCGCGGGATAAGTATCCCGGCCGTATCTGATTTAACATCAAGCATGGCCGAAGCATCACCGCTGCTTCCATCGGTGTTAACGGCTACCTGCGTAAAGCCTGTGAGCGTTGAAACCACAATAATTAAAGTAAGTAGTAATTTTTTCATAATAGTTTATTTGAATGATTTCTGTTAATATAACAAGGTAATTATTTTCTTACAATATTCATCGACTTGGTAATGTGTTCTCCGTCGCAATCTATTTCAAGATATACCGTCCCTTTTAGATTACCATTTGATATTTTAGTAAAATTGGTATTGGAAAACGAACGAGATGAAACAGGCTTGTGCTGCCTGTTGGTAAGCATAACAGTTCCTTTTTTTATAAGCTTATCAAACTGGATAAATATATCCTCGCCTATGGCATAACTTAGTATCATATTTTTGGCTATAATTAGTCATACAAAAGAAGCCCCTTTAAAAGGTAAAAACAAGAAAAAGAGGTCATCAAAAGGTCATCATTCAAATATTTTATTCGATAAGTAGAAAATTGAAGCACTCTTGCTAAATTATAATACAGAAACGCTACCATATTGAATATCAATCATTATACGATGTATACAACATTTTATTAAGCTGTTTTAGGCTGACCTGTCGTCAATTTTACTATTTTTACAAAAACATCATCGTCATCAATGAGCGGAAAAAGGATTACTCTATTTATTTTTGTCAGTATGGTTTTTGTTTTAACAACCATGGTAAAAACAGTGCTTTGTTTACCGCAGGAAACAGGCCTGTCGCATGCACAATACCACTCAACCTTTGATGACCTTATCCAAAAAATTGAAGCCGAACAAGAGAGCAACACTCAACAGGCGTTAACCGACAGTAAACAAGCCCTCCAGAGAGCACAAAACAGCCGCAACAATAATTGGTTATTACAGGCCTATTACGAAACAGGTAAAGCTTATTATTTGCTTGGCTATTTGGACTCGTGCTATTATTATGCAACTCAATCGCTGGCACTTAACATACCAAACGACACCATAACAGCCGATATCTACACCCGGTTAATCATATTGGAAAGAAACTACGGCCATTATGATAAAGCTGTTCAAATGGGAGACAAAGCATTGGTGTTGTATAGAAAAACAGGAGATTCGGCGGGCGTGGCTGAAGCCATGTTAAACAGAGCCAATGTTTACCGGTTTCAGGGAAAATTCAAATACGCCCTGAACGATCTTTTTACCGTTTTAAAAATATATGAATTGCAGCACGATTCAAGTCACATTAGTCGCACAATAGGGAATATTGGCAATCTCTATATGGATATAGGCAAACCTGAAAAAGCCAAAAAGTATCTTTTAGAAGCAATAAAATATGCTACCTTTCTCGGCTACGACACCCGCTATGCCGACCCGCTTAACAATTATGGCGCACTTGTTTATGACGAACAAAAATATGACTCGGCCTATTTTTATTTTGATTCGGCCAAACGAATTTACGAAAAAACCGGAAAACCCGATGCCATTGCCACCGGATATGAAAATGTTGGCGTTACGCAGGTGTATTTGAATCAAAAGGAACAAGGATTTAAAAATCTGCATCATGCCTATAGGATATTCGACTCACTTAACCTGATAAAAGACAAAGTAAGTGTACTGCTTGACATGGGACTGGCTTTTAAAAAGACGGGCAACAACGACTCGGTAATCTATTATTATTTAAAAAGTTATGAGCTGTCAAAAGCCATTGGATATAACTATGGCAAAAAACTCTCATTATTCAATCTGTATCAAACCACAAAAAACATCGGTAATTATAAAAGTTCACTAAAATGGCATGAGCTATACACAAAACTAAAAGACAGCCTCGAAAGCGAAAATCTCCAAGAAAACCTTCAGGAACTGGAGGCAAAATACCAAACGGTAAAACAGGAAAAAACTATTTTAGAATTACGGGAAAAAGAATTAATTGAAAAATCAAACCGAAGATTTTTATTGTCACTGCTGATTGTAGTTGTTTCTTTGACTATCTTTTTAATGCTGTTTTTTTGGCTCAAACGTAAAAAAGATATTGAGATTAACCAGCAAAAAATGCTAACCTTAAAGCAGGAAAAGAACCTGGCAGAAGCACAAATTACTCAAAAAGAACTGGAAGCGGAAAAACTTCAAACCGACATTGAGTTTAAAACCCGTCAGCTGGCCGGCCATGCACTTAATATGATTCAGAAAAACAAACTGCTACAGTCGATAAGCACTAATATTGAAGAGCGGCTGCTCTCGCCCGAATGCACTGAAAAAGAAGCTATGAAACAAATCCTCAGGGTGGTACAGCAGGGCTTAAATATCGAAAAGGACTGGGATTTATTTAAGATATACTTTGAGCAGATTAATGAGCGCTTTTTTGATAAGCTGAAAGAGATTAACCCCTCCTTAACAAGTAACGATTTCAGGCTTTGTGCTTTGACCAAATTAAACCTGAGCATTAAAGAAATGGCCTCGGTATTAAATATTTCGCCCGACAGCCTTAAAAATGCACGCTACCGTTTAAAGAAAAAACTTCACCTGCGTAGCAACGAAAGTTTAAACGTATTTATTAACAGTTTATAATAATTATTAAGATAAATTGTTTGTGATTTTTACAAATCCGCATTAGTTTTGATGCAAATTATCATCTTAAAAACAAATCCATATGAAAAAGGTTTCACACGACGCACAGAAATTTTTTGATCTGCGCGATTTTGTATTGAATGTAAACAGTTACGAAGAAGCTGTAAAGGGCTTTAAATGGCCGAGAATAACAAAATTTAATTGGGCAATTGATTATTTTGATGTTATGGCCGAAGGGAACGATAAAACGGCACTTATTTATGCCGACACAAACGGGAACGATAAAAAAGTAACTTTTGATGAAATGCGAAAGCGTTCAAATCGTGTGGCTAACTTTTTAAATGACCTCGGACTTCAAAAGGGTGACAGAGTGATGCTTATGATGGATACTTCGGTAGAAATTTACGAGTTGTTTCTTGGTATTATGAAAGCCGGAGGAGCTATTATTCCAGCCTCTACCCTGCTGTCGCCTGCCGATGTGTCCGACAGGATAGTAAGCGGTGATGTTAAATTTGTTGTTGCCCATCAAAAATACATTCCACGTGTTGACGAAGCGGGCGAAGCACTCTACCGGCTTAAGGGGTTAATTTGCGTAAAGGAACCAACCGAATCGTGTGAGTGTGAAACAAAAGAGAATGTCCCCTGCTGGGTGGATTACAACGACCACAAAAACTATGAAGATTCTTTCGAGTCGAATTTTATTACTTTTTCTTCCGATATTTTATTTTTATTTTTCACCTCCGGAACCACATCAAAGCCCAAGTTGGTAATGCATCCACATCACTATCCGGTAGGGCATCTTACCACCATGTATTGGCTCGACCTTAAGCCGGACGATGTTCATTACAACATCAGTTCGCCGGGTTGGGCAAAGTTTATATGGAGCAGCTTTATTGCACCATGGAATGCAGGATGTACCGCCTTTACCTTAAAATACGATCAGTTTGATGCCGACAAAGTTCTGGAAGCGATGGATAAATATCAAATAACAAGTTTATGCGCCCCGTTAAGTGTATGGAAACTGTTTGGGAGTAAAGACTTTACAAAATATAATTTTGCTCTTAAAAAGATGGTAAGTGCCGGAGAGCCGGTAAATCCTGAAATCAGTAAAATGGCTGAAGACCTCACCGGCATACAGCTGAGAGAGGGTTATGGCCAAACGGAAACCACTGCCATGGTAGCCACCTTTCCGGGAATGAAAACCAAACCAGGTTCCATAGGAAAAGTAGCACCCGGCTACGAAGTTAAAATATTAGATGCCAAACTGGATGAAGTTGCTCCCGGAAAAGACGGGCAAATTTGCTCGGCCATCTACCCTGTAAAACCTTTGGGTTTGCTAACCGCTTACGAAGATGCCACCCGCAACAAAAATATTTTTAAAGGTGGCTGGTATCTTACAGGTGATACGGCCTATCAGGATGAAGAGGGATATATCCACTTTGTGGGAAGGGTTGACGATGTATTTAAAAGCCTCGACTACCGTATCAGCCCGTTTGAAGTGGAAAGTGAAATAATTGAAAATCCTGCCGTTTTGGAAGTGGGCGTTATACCAACCGTTGACGATAAAAATCGAATTGTACCCAAGGCCTTTATCGTTTTAAACGACGAATACACTGCCAACCGTAAGATGGCACTTGAAATATTCCGTTTTATTCGCGATAACATGGCACCTTACAAACGTCCACGCTCGATTGAGTTTATGTCGGAGTTTCCTAAAACCATAAGCGCCAAAGTAATGCGTAAAGATTTACGGGCTTACGATGAAACACTTAAAAAGGAAAACAAAACCGGTGAGTTTGAGTTTTTTGAAAAAGAATTTGCCAAAGAGCTTAATTTGAGGAGAAGAAAATAATTTTTCTGAAGTAAATTATTGTATTTGTACTCATTATCATTAGGTTAACTTTAATAAAGTTCGATTTTATGTAATTGCCAATATCAGAAAAATTAATAAAGGATACCTGCAGTTTGACTTTCACTCAACATACGGTAACCAGCAAAGTAAAAGTAGTTTTGCTATATATAACTCCTGATACTATTTCGACTGAGTTTAAATT